>ERZ1027074.4-NODE-4-length-235824-cov-9.656749_pt1 | contig 235824 bp, 208 predicted proteins | sample MGYA00519417_ERZ1027074 | MGnify/ENA primary metagenome ERZ1027074 (study PRJEB26926, sample SAMN06164770) | human gut metagenome | biome: ENVO:00009003; feature: ENVO:2100002; material: ENVO:00002003 | host: Homo sapiens | place: USA | collected 2012 ...
GGAAGGTCAGCACGGTCCGGGTCCGTTCGCGGTTGAACCACTTCATGAAACGCTTCTGCAGCCACGAAAGCGACTCCCAGTGGGGCTGCGAACCGTCCGGGAAGCGGAATTCGCCGAAGAGCGACTCGAAGTAGAAACGGTCGTAGTAGGCCACGTTCCAGAAGACGGCCTGGAAGTTGCGGGCGCCCGTCGGCTGGTTGATCGAGTAGACGATCTGTTCGAAACAGTCGGTAATCACCTTGTCGATCGTGCGGCGCTTGCGCGAGAGATCCACCACCTCGTCGGCGCGCAGGTAGTAGTCCTCGCCGTACTCCTGTTCGATGAAGTAGTTCATGTACATGAGGAACTCGGGCGTGGCACAGGCTCCCGAGAGCATCGACGAGACGATGAATACCATGTTCACGAAACCGCCGCAGAACGACTTGAGGTTCGTCGGGCGGGTCGAGTTGCCGCCGATCGACAGCGTGCCGTTGAGCAGCCACGGGTACATCGTGATCGAGGCGCAGTAGTTGGCCATCGACGTCTCGTCGTTCTTGTAGATGAAGTGGTTGCGCAGCAGGTAGAGGTACTTGTCGGCCAACTCCTTGCCGTACATCTCGCGGATGCGGTCGGTGAGCAGGCGGCGGTTGAGCCGGATGAAGTTCTGTTTGGGCAGCTCGCCGATGAGTGTGGCGATGTTCTTGTTCTCGACGTTGGCGTTGGCGTCGTATTTCGATCCCGTTGCCGGGTTCTTCGCATTGCAGTAGTCGATCAGGAAGTTGAGCTTTTCGCGGTCCTCGCGGTCTTCGGTGTGTTTCTGGCGGTAGAGCATGTAGCTCTTGGCCACGGCGAAGTAGTGTTCGGCCATGAGGGCCACCTCGACCTGGTTCTGGATCTCCTCGACGCTCATGCCGTCGGCGATGTGCACGCGGCTCAGGACGGACGTCAGGTCGTCGTCGGTGGCGTAGCCGCCCACCGAGAGGAATGCCTTGCTGATCGCGCGTTTGATCTTTTCCACCGAGAACGGCTCGCGCTTGCCGTCGCGTTTGACGATTTGGAGTTCCGAGATGCCCATGATAAGCCCACTGTTTAGTTTGTTGTTCAGTCGTTTTCCGAGGGTGCGAAGCCCTGCCCTTTCCCGCACGGTGGAGCGTGTGCGGCAAAGCGCGGAGTTCGGCCTCTGGTATGTCCGGTTTAAGCAGTTTTCGGGCGCCGTTCCTTATCCCCGAGGTTCGGAGCCTCATCCGGCAAGGCAGGTCTTCTGGCTCGCCCCCTCCGCATGCCTTCCCGTCCCGGCGGGACAGTGGCTCAAGAGTATGCGGTCGTTTACGGAGCTTACAGCTACGGGAATAGCCCCTGATTCGCACAGGTGTTCCCTTTTGATCCCGGGCCGGCAGCCGCCGGCGGGGAACCTTGCTCGATGCAAATATAGGCGATGTTTTTCATTCGGGCGAGCGCTCCGGTTGTTTTTCATGAACATTTTATCGACAAAAAAACGCGGGGAACTGCAAGTCCCTCGCGTCGTGTCGGTTGGCGTTCGGTACCCCGGCAGACCTCCGGAATTCCGCCCTGCCGGTGGGCGCAGGAAGCGAAACGGATCCTCTTCGGTCCTGTTTTTTCGGCCTTCGGGAGGATACTCTTGGACTCAAATTACTATCTTTGTCGAAATTCCGTTTTGGACGGAATGCTAATCGTAAAAAAGAGGATCCATGAAGAGATTTTGGATGTTTTGGTGTGCAGCTCTGTGTGTGGCAGGAACCTCCTGCACATCCGGGCCGTCGGCCGACAAACTGGTCGGCGTGTGGTTGGAGCCCATTCCCGGTATGGACGGGTTCCAGGGAATGGCCCTGTCAGCCGACGGTACTGCACGGTCGGTCAATATGGCGACGCTCGAGTACGATCGCTGGCAGCTGTTCGGCCGGCAGTTGGTGCTTGCGGGAAAGAGCATCGGCAACGGGCAGACGCTCGAGTTTGCCGATACGCTCGACATCGTGCGCGTCGATGCCGACAGCCTGATTCTTGGCCGCGGTGACGGACGTCGGGCCTACAGCCGTGCGGCGGACGCCTTCGATGCCGAACCCGAAAACGAAACGCATGTGGTTCTGGAGGGTACGGTGACCTTTGCTCCCGAGGTGCGGACATTCCGTGCCGCAGGCGATTCGACCACCTTCTGGCTGATCGACGAGTCGGGCTGCCTCGAGCAGCGCTTCGTGGAGTCGGGTCGTGCCGAATGGACGGTCGGCGCCGAGCTGGAACTGTGCCCCGTGGACAAGTCCGTGGCCGAGTTTGCGGCCGATTACGACGGGGCCTACCGCGTGGTGCGGATCCTGCGGCTGGACGAGGCCGAGTAGTTTTTTGGGGAGTCAGATAATTCAAATGACAGCGGCGATGGAGTGTTCCACCGCCGCTGTCGGCATTATATCGGATGTGTCCGTCCGTGTTTTCTCGAAATGCGTTTGTCCCGGATCATGCTTTCGTCTCCTCTTCCGTGCGGAAGTCGCGGCCGGCGGGACGCTGGTAGACGGCAAGCCCGAATTCGGGCAGCGTGGCGAGCAGGTGGTCGAACAGTGCGCTTTGGATTCGTTCGTAGGCGGTCCATTCGGTGTCGGCCGTGAAGCAATAGACCTCGATGGGGATGCCCTCGGTCGTCGGCTGCAGCATGCGGACCATCTGGAGCAGGTCCTGCCTGATCTCCTTCCGCCCCTTGAGGTAGTGCATCAGGTATCCCCGGAATACCCGGAGATTGACCGCCTCTTCGTCGGGTTCCTCGTTCCCGATGTAGCCGAGACTGCGGAAACGTGCGATCTCCTCTGCCGTGCAGCGCCGTACGGTCCGGGCATCGATCGCTATGGAGCGTTTGATGCGCCGTCCGCCGCATTCGCGCATGCCGCGCCAGTTCTGGAACGAGTCGCTGACCAGCGCATAGGGCGGGATCGTCGTGATCGTCTTGTCGAAATTCTGCACCTTGACCGTCGTCAGCGAGACTTCGGTCACGTAGCCGTCGGCGCCGTATTTCGACATCGTGATCCAGTCGCCGGGACGCAGCATGTCGTTGGCCGAGAGCTGTACGCCCGCCACGAGCCCCAGGATGCTGTCGCGGAAGATGAGCATCAGGACGGCGGCCGAAGCTCCGAGTCCGGCCAGGATCGACGTGGCATCGCGGTCGATCAGGATGCTGATAATCAGGATACCGCCGATGCAGACGGCGATGAGTTTGAACATCTGGTAGATGCCTTTCAGCGGCCGGTTGCGGAGCGTTTCGTGTTCGTTCGAGATTTCGTAGAGCGTGTTGAGAAACGAGCGCACGAGCACGAGCGCGGCGACGATCAGGTAGATGAGCGAGCCCTTGCGGAGGATCGACAGCAGAACGGGCTGGTCGGGAAAGGCTACGGGCAGCAGGACATACCAGATCAGCGGAGGCAACAGCCGGCAGAGGTCGTGCATGATCTCGTCCTTGAACAGGTGGTCGTCCCACGTCACCCTGGTCTGGCTGCTGATCTTCTGGAGGGCCGGGATGACCAGCCGGCGGAACAGCACGGCCGTGAGCCACGAGAGCAGCAGGATGCCGGCAAGGACAATCGCTTGCGTCTGCCAGGTGATCTGTTCCGTCAGTCCGACCTGCCGGAGCAGTTCCGCGATGGGTTCGACGTATTGGTTTTCCATGATTCGGTCGTTTTTCGGTGCGGCGTATGCCGTGGTTCATCATACAAAGATAGTGAGAATATCCGAAGTCGGCGCCGCAGGGGCCAAAAGATGTCGTCGTGACGCAAAAACGGCCGCATCCCTTCCGAAACAGGTGCGGCCGTTCTCTTTTCCGAGGCCGGGTTACAGACCGTCGGAGTCGCGGCAGAGTGTCGTCAGTGCCGTACAGATTTTCCGCGACAACCGGAAACCGCGGATGCGGTCACAGACAGCCTTGCGGTGGATATCGGTGCCTGCAGCGTCGTAGAACCCCTGTTCCAGAAGCCATCCGGCACACTCCGTCGCCCGCTTTCCGTACATGCCGGCCAATGCAAAGAGGTCGAGCTGGAAGCGAACTCCGGCTTCGTGCAGTCGTCTGTAATCCTTCCGTGACATGTAGACATACCGCTCGGGGTGCGCCAGCAACGGATAATATCCGCACGAGCGGATCCGGCAAAGCGTCCCCTTGAGATCCAGCGGAGGGTTGAAATAGGAGGTCTCGACCAACAAGTGGTCACCGCGTTGTCCGATCGGCAGCAGGTCGTTGCCGTTGAGCCGCTCGTCGAACAGGTTGTCCAGCATGTGTTCTGCCGCCAGGTGGAGTTCGATCCGTCCGGAATATGCCGTCCGCAGCTCTTCGAATTTGCGCTTCAGACTCTCCGAGGTGTTCGGCATGTCCTCCATGATGTGTGGCGTGAGCCACACGGTCTTCATGCCGAGCGCTTCGTATCCGTGCAGGATTTCCAGAGCCTCCTCCACACTGCGCACGCCGTCGTCCACGGCAGGCAGGATGTGCGAGTGCCAGTCGGTAAAACCCTCGAAGAGTCCGCTTTCGGCGAGGGAACAGGAACGGGTGAAGGGCCACATGTGCGGTCGGGGCTACTTCTTCGATCCGGAGTCGTAGTGGTAGCCGTATCCGTAGTGGTAACCGTAGCGGTTGCCGTATCCGTAGTAGCCGGACTGTCCGTCGGTACCGTTCAGGATCAGTGCCATGTTCTTGAACTTCTTCTCCCTGTAGATGTTCTCCAGTACGGACAGCATGCTGCGTTCGAGCAACCCTGCGCGTACGACGAAGAGGGTGCGGTCGGCGACCTTCTCGATGATGTGCGTATCGGCCACCACCTCGATCGGCGGGCAGTCGATCAGTATGTAGTCGTAGTCGGCGCGCAGGCGTGCGATGAGCTCCCCGAACCGGCTCTCTTCGAGCAGTTCCGTCGGGTTGGGCGGAATCGTGCCGACAGGCAGGATGTTCAGATTCTCGTACTCCTTGTCGCGCACGAGAATCTCCTCCACCTTGTCGGTACGGAACCCGAGGTAGTCGCTCAGTCCGTGCCGCGGCGAGCCAACATAGGCTGATGTGGATCCGTGGCGCAGGTCGCCGTCGATGACCAGCACGCGGCGTCCCTTGATGGCCAGGCTCATGGCGATGTTCATCGCCAGGAACGACTTGCCGCTTCCCGGGTTGAACGACGTGAGTATGATGACATTCGATTTTTCGCTTTTTCCGACGACGAATTCAAGGTTGGTGCGCAATACGCGGAATGCCTCGTTGATTACGTCGCGTTTGCCTTCGCGGACGACGATCGAATCGGCCGCAGGCTCTCTTTTTTTCTTCTTCCCGAACAGCGACCGGCCGTTGCCTCCCCATTGCGGGATTTCGCCGAGGAACGGCAGCGGGAGTTTCTCGACGTCCTTACGCCCGCGGATCCGGGTGTTCATCACCTCCCTGAGGAAGATCACGCCCACGGGGATGAGCAGTCCGATAACAAACGCTATGGCGAGGATGTTGCGTCGTACGGGCGTTGTCGGCACCATGCTCCCGCTCGGCGGGGTGATCACCCGCGTGTTGTAGGCCGTGAAGGCCTGCGAGAGCTCGTTCTCCTCGCGTTTTTGCAGCAGGAAGAGATAGAGGGCCTCCTTGACCTTCTGCTGGCGTTCCACCGAGAGCAGGTATTTGGCCTGCGAGGGGTTGGCGGCAATGCGCGCCGTGGTCTTCTGCTCGTTCTGCTGCAGGCTGGCGATCTGCGTGTTGAGCGTGAGGATCTGGTTGTCGATCGAGGTGATGATCGCCCGGCGCATCTCCGAGAGTGCCTGATCCATATCCACGACCAGCGGGTTCTGCGTGCTGGAGTTGGCCACCAGGCTGTTGCGCTGAAGCAGTTTGGTGTTGTACTCCGAGATCTGCGATTCGATGTTGGTGCTCTCGATTCCCGAGTTGGCCGGCAGCAGCTGTGTCCTGTTGTTCTCGTCGGAGAGGTAGTTCCGTACGTAGCGGGTCATGTAGAGCTGGTTGCTCAGAGCCATGATCTGGGCATTGGTCTCGCTGCTCTGCGCCATGTAGAGGCTCGAGGCGGCCTGCACGTCGGGCAGGAGGTTTTCGCTCTTGTAGGTGGAGATGTTCTCGTCCACATTGCCCAGTTCCCGCTCGATGACCCCCAGACGCTCGTTGATGAACATCGAGGTCGAGACGGCGATCTGGTTCTTGTCCCTTACCCAGTTCTCGTTGTATACCGAGATCATGGTGTTCAGTACGTCCTCGGCCCGTTGCGTGGAGACGTCGCGGAAGGTAAGGTCGATGGCCGAAGCCTTCTTGTCGCTCAGGGTGACGGTCAGATTGCCCGAATAGCTGCCGACGGCTCCGTAGAGTCCCGTCCGGGAGACCTTCAACTGACAACCTCGGTCGATGTCGTAATAGGGCGTCGGAGTGATCTCGACCCGTCCCAGCGGCGTTGTCAGCGTGTCGGTGAGGTTGCCCTTGATGACCTTCTCCGAGGGGATCTCTTCGCCGTTGCGGACGAACTCCGACAACTCCACCTCACCGCCCGGGCGTACCTTGAGGGTGAAGCGGGCCGATTCGTTCTCCGTCAGTTCGGGCAGCGAGACGGTCAGGGGCAGCGAGGCCCCGTATGCCACGCGGTCCTGGAAACGTCCGGGAATATGGTAGTTCATGTCCAGGTGCAGCCGCTTTACGACCTCGAGCATGATCGAGGGCGATTGCAGTACGAGCAGCTCGTTGTTTACGTTTGTGGTGGTCTGGAAGAGTCCGAGGTCCCCGAACGATTCGACATCGGAGGCCAGCGACTGCCCCTTGGTGTTCTCCTTGATGAGCAGCGTGGCCGAGCGGGTGTAGACCGAGGGGGTCTTCAGCAGGTAGAGGAATGCCAGGCTCAGGGTGACCAGCAGCGAGAGTATGAACCATTTCCATTTGGCCAGGCAAAGGTAGAGCAGGTCCTTGATCTGAATGGAATCGTCCATCGGTTCGGCGGGGGACGTATTCTGGGTCATTTCCATATGGTACGGTTGCTTCTTTTTTTGTTCTTGGGGTTTTGTTGTTCGGTTATTTGACGAAAAGGACCGTCACGGTGGTGATCAGCGAGACGAGCGACATCCAGAAGGTGGCCGAGAGTACGTTGTTGCCGTTCACCGTGGACTGGCGGGCCCGCATCGAGTTCGGTTCGACGTATACGACATCGTCCTGCTGCAGGTAGTATACCGGCGAGTTGTAGAGTTGCTCGGCCGATCGCAGATCGACTCCGTAGACGCGTTGCTGCCCCTCCACCTCACGCAGGACGAGCACCTTGTCGCGTTTGCCGAAGATGGTCATGTCGCCGGCCATGCTGAGGGCTTCCAGCAGCGTGATGTAGTCCTTGTCGATGCTGTATCGTCCGGGATTTGCCACTTCGCCGAGCACCGAGACGGTGAGGTTCATGAATTCGACCGTCACGACCGGATCCTTGATGAGGTTCTGGCTGATGAGTTCGCTTTTGATGTGTGCGGCGATCTCCTCGCGGGTCATGCCGGCCACGTAGACGCTGCCCAGCACGGGAAAGTCGATCGTGCCGTCCTGACGGACCGTATAGCCCGAGATTCCCTGGGAAGAGGAGCCGGCACCTGAATTTTTGGTACCCAGTTGCCTGGATACGATCGGCAGGTTGAACAGGTCGGCCAGAAGCGGGTCCTTGCTGTTCACGATAATCGAGATCTTGTCTTCGGGCTGTACCTTGACGGTGACCGGGGTTATCCCCTGGGTGATCTGTTCTCCGGGGCGGACATCCTGAAAATAGGTGATTCGTTCGGTTGAGGCGCACGAACTCAATAGTGCGGCGAGAGAGAACATCAGCAGAAAGGCAGGGATTTTCATAATCGAATTCATTTCAGGATTAAAACGGATCGACGCTCAAATAAGAAAATATGTGGTTGTTGCATGCAAAACGTCTGTTTGTGGCTCCGTGTCGGGATGCTGTCGGATTATCCATCTGAGAGTCTGTAATATCTGGTTTTGTCGAAACCTATATTCCGTTCCTGTATGCATCAATAATCAATGCTGTCCAAACTGTCATCAGCACTCATTGTTTGCATATCCTTTCTCTCGGGGGATCCCTATGGCATACCCTTCCGGCGGGCTGCAGTATGCCGACGGGCCAAAAGTATTACTTTTCGTGCAGAATAACAAATATTTCGGGGCGAAATTCCGAGACGGTGTTCCGAAAACTCCAAAGCGCATCCGTCGGCCGGAGGTGAAACGGCCGGCGGCAGAAAGACCCCACGCGGGCTGTATCCTGCAGGCCTTTCCTATGCGAAAATCCCCGCCGAAGGGCAGGGATTTTGTCGAGCGAAAAACGGGACTCGAACCCGCGACCCTCAGCTTGGGAAGCTGATGCTCTACCAACTGAGCTATTTTCGCAATTCGGAGTACAAAGTTACTTCGCTTTTTCGAATTCGCAAATCTTGCGCCCGAAAAAATGCGGGCTACCCCACTATTTTTTTCAGCGACGCCAGGTTGCGGGGATTCTTCAGGGGCTTCCCTTCGGGCGAATAGAGGTAGTCGATCCGGTCGCGGAAGTGCTCCTCGACCTTGCTGCGCACCACCTTCATCGTGCTGTTCACCAGTCCGTTCTGCTCCGTGAACGGCTCGTCCACGATGGCCAGTCCGGCCGGCAGCCAACGCTCGGGGAACTCGCCGGCATAGGCGCCCTGGCCCCGGTATCGGTCGATCTCTGCGCCGATGATCTCGGCCGCGGCCTCCGCCCGTCCGTCTTCGGCCACTCCGCGGGCCGCCAGCTCGCGCAGCAGGGCCTCGCGGTTCGGCACCACGATGGCCCCCGTGAAGGGGTTCTGGTTGTTGTGTATGAGGATCTGGTCGATGTAGGGCGACTTGTCCACGATCGCCTCCTCCATTCCTTCGGGACTGTATTTCTCGCCGTCCGAGGCGATCAGCAGGCTCTTGAACCGCCCCAGCACATAGAGGAACTCATCCTCGGAGACATAACCCATGTCGCCCGTGTGGAGCCATCCGTCGCGTACGGTCTCGGCCGTAGCCTCGGGGTTCTTCCAGTATCCCGCCATGACGTTCTCGCCGCGGATGACGATCTCTCCCTTCGTACCGCGGGGCACCTCGTTCCCCTCCTCGTCGAGGATCTTCAGGTCGAGCGGGATGAGGATCTTGCCCGACGAACCGAAGCGGTGCCAGTGGTGTTTGGGCGAGTTGGTCGAGATGACGGGCGTCGCCTCCGAGAGTCCGTATCCCTGGAACATCGGGATGCCGATGGCGTAGAAGAAGCGCTGGAGCTCCGTATCGAGCAGGGCGCCCCCGCCGACGAAGAACTCCATGCAGCCGCCGAACGCCTCGCGGACCTTGCTGAACAGCAGGGCGTCGAAGATGCCGACCACCGGGGCGAGCAGGATCCGCCATCCGCGGCCCCTGCCGTATCCGTCCTGATTGTAGACATAGGCCGTGCGGAGCGCCAGGCGGAAGAGCCGCTCCGTGAAACGGCCCTTGGCGCGTATCGAGCTCTCGATGTTCTTGCGGAAGTTCTTGGCCAGCGCCGGCACCGACAGCAGGAAGTGCGGCTGCACCTCGCGGATGTTCTGCGGGATGTTCTTGAGCGTCTCCATCGGCGTGGCGCCGATCTGCACCGTGGCTACCGAGGCGCCGCAGGCGATCATGATGTAGAAGCCGACGACGTGCGCAAAGCAGTGGTCGAGCGGCAGGATGATGAGCGTGCGGTAGTGCGACGGGATGTCGATGCGCGAGAGCGACTGCTCGACGTTGGCCGTGTAGTTGCGGTGCGTGAGCACAACCCCCTTCGGATCGGCCGTCGTGCCGGAGGTGTAGGTGATCGTGGCGTAGTCGTCGTTGCGGATCGCCTGCCCGATTGCCATGAACTCCTCGCGGTGTTTGGCCAGATAGTCGCGTCCGAGCCGCTTGAGGGTCCCGAAGGCCGTTTCGCCCGGTTCGAGGGGCAGGTGTCCGAAGACGATGATGTGCTCCACCCCCGGAATTTCGTGGCGGATGCGGCGGATCTTCGGCAGCTGGTATTTCGAGACGAAGAGCGCCTTGACCTCGGCGTGGCGCAGGCGGAAGAGCAGGTCGTTCGACTCCTCGAGCTTGACCGAGAGCGGCACGCTGATCGCCCCGGCGTAGAAGAGTCCCAGTTCGGAGATGATCCATGCGTTGCACCCCTCGGAGAGGATCGCCACCTTGTCCCCGGGGCGGATGCCCAGCGAGGCGAGCCCCGCGCCGACCTCGAGCGCCTGCTCGCGGGTTTCGGCATAGGTCGTGGGCTCGAACTTGCGATGGCGCTTCTCGAGCAGGAAGGTCTTGGCTCCGTAGCGTGCGACGGAGGATTCGAACAGGTCGATGATGGTCTTCTTCATGGTCTTGGGGTTCGTGAGTCCGCTACCGGCGGCGGTCAGTCCATTTTCAACACGGCGAGGAATGCCGACTGCGGCACCTCGACATTTCCGATCTGGCGCATGCGCTTTTTGCCCCGCTTCTGTTTTTCGAGCAGCTTGCGCTTGCGCGAGATGTCGCCGCCGTAGCACTTGGCCGTCACGTCCTTGCGCACGGCCTTCACCGTTTCGCGGGCGATGATCTTGGCGCCGACGGCGGCCTGTATGGCGATGTCGAACTGCTGGCGCGGGATGAGCTCCTTGAGCTTTTCGCACATCTTGCGCCCGAAGTCGTAGGCGTGGTCCGTATAGGTGAGCGACGAGAGGGCATCGACCGGCTCGCCGTTGAGCAGGATGTCGAGCTTGACGAGTTTCGAGAGCTCGAAACCGGTGCGGTGGTAGTCGAACGAGGCGTAACCCTTCGAGATGCTCTTGAGTTTGTCGTAGAAGTCGAAGACAATCTCCGAGAGGGGCATGTCGAAGTTCACCTCCACGCGGTCCTGCGTGATGAAGGTCTGGTTCTTCATCACGCCGCGCTTGTCGATGCAGAGCTTGATGACGTTGCCCAAGAACTCCGACTTGGTGATGATCTGCGCTTGGATGTAGGGCTCTTCGATCTTGGCGATCTTCGTGATCTCGGGAAGCCCCGACGGGTTGTGGACTTCGACCACGTCGCCCTGCGTCGTCGTCACGCGGTAGGAGACGTTCGGTACGGTGGTGATGACGTCCATGTCGAACTCGCGGTAGAGGCGCTCCTGGATGATCTCCATGTGGAGCAGCCCGAGGAATCCGCAGCGGAATCCGAATCCGAGGGCCAGCGAGCTCTCGGGCTCGAACGTCAGCGAGGCGTCGTTGAGCTGCAGCTTCTCGAGCGAGGCGCGCAGGTCCTCGTACTGGTCCGCCTCGACGGGATAGACGCCGGCGAAGACCATCGGCTTCACGTCCTCGAACCCGGCGATGGCCTCCCGTGCGGGATTGGCCACCGAGGTGATCGTGTCGCCGACCTTCACGTCCGACGAGGTCTTGATGCCCGAGCAGATGTAGCCTACGTCTCCGGCGCGGATCTCGTCGCGGGGCTGCATCTTGAGCTTCAGCACGCCTACCTCGTCGGCGTCGTACTCGCTCCCGGTGTTGAAGAACTTGACGTGCTCGCCCTTGCGGATCGTGCCGTTGAAGACGCGGTAATAGGCGATGATGCCCCGGAAGGGGTTGAACACCGAGTCGAAGATCAGCGCCTGCAGCGGCGCGTTCTCGTCGCCCTTCGGTGCGGGGATGCGCGCGACGATCGCCTCGAGCACCTCCTCGACGCCCTGCCCCGTCTTGCCCGAGGCGAGCAGGATATCCTCGTCCCTGCATCCGATCAGGTCGATCACCTGGTCCTTCACCTCGTCGATCATGGCCGAATCCATGTCGATCTTGTTCAGCACGGGGATGATCTCCAGGTCGTGCCCGACGGCCAGGTAGAGGTTCGAGATCGTCTGGGCCTGGATGCCCTGCGTGGCGTCCACCACGAGCAGCGCCCCTTCGCACGAGGCGATGGCGCGCGATACTTCGTACGAGAAATCGACGTGTCCCGGGGTGTCGATCAGGTTGAGCGTGTAGCGTTCGCCGTCGCGGGCCGTGTATTCCATCTGTATGGCGTGGCTCTTGATGGTGATGCCCTTTTCGCGCTCGAGGTCCATGTCGTCGAGCACCTGCGACTGCATTTCGCGCTGGTTCAGGGTGTTGGTCTTCTCCAGCAGGCGGTCTGCGAGAGTCGATTTGCCGTGGTCGATGTGGGCTATGATGCAGAAGTTGCGGATGTTTTTCATGAATTCGCGAGCAAAAATACGTGCAAATATACGAAATATATTTTGAATTCCGCGAAGCCTTCGCCGGGAGCCGTGCGTCGCAGGTCTGCGGCAGGGATTCTAAAGAATTTTATTTTCGGGCTTGCTCTTTTGGCCCGAAATACCTATCTTTGCCCCTCAACAGGTTATAAGTTAGTCAGGTATATAAGATGTTAAGCAGACAAATCGCATCCAGGCTCCGGGGCTACGAGACCCCGTTCTATCTCTACGACACGGCGCTGCTGCGTCAGACGCTCGAAAGCGTGGTGTACGAATCGAACAAATACGGCTACAAGGTCCACTACGCCATCAAGGCCAACTACGACGACCACCTGCTGGCGATCATCCGCGAGTACGGGCTGGGCATTGACTGCGCCTCGGGCAACGAGCTGCGCAAGGCCGTCGAGGCAGGTTTCGCCCCCGAAGGCATCGTCTATGCCGGCGTGGGCAAGCGGGACAAGGAGCTCCGCTATGCGATCGAACAGGGCATCATGGCCATCAACTGCGAGTCGATCGGCGAGCTGGAGGTTGTCGATGCCCTTTCCGCCGAGGCGGGCCGCGTGACCGACGTGGCGCTGCGCATCAACCCCGACATCGACCCCAAGACGAACCACTGCATCGACACGGGCCAGGCCGACAGCAAGTTCGGCATCTCCTACGAGGAGGTGCTCGAGCATGCCGCCGAGATCAAGTCGCTAGCCCACATCAACATCGTGGGCATCCATCTCCACATCGGTTCGCAGATCCGCGAGCTGCACGTCTTCGAGAACATGTGCAATAAGGTGAACGTCATAGTCGAGAACCTCGAGCGGCTGGGCTTCACGTTCCGTTTCGTCGATGTGGGCGGTGGCCTGGGTGTCAATTACGACGTTCCCGAGAACGAACCGATCCCCAACTTCGCCTCGCTCTTCTCGATCGTCCACAACCACCTCCGCGTGGGCGACAAGGAGGTGCACTTCGAGTTCGGCCGGTCGATCGTCGCCGAGTGCGGCGAGCTGATCACCACCGTGCTCTTCAACAAGACCACGGCCACGGGCCGCAAGCTGGTGATCGTCGATGCCTCGATGACCGAGCTGATCCGCCCGGCGCTCTACGGCTCCTACCACAACATCGAGAACATCACGGCCGACGAGGACGCCCCGCGCGACAAGTATACGGTCGTGGGCACGGCCTGTGAATCGACCGACGTCTTTGACCAGAACGTGAGCCTGCGCCGCACGCAGCGCGGCGACCTGCTGACGATTAAGTCGGCCGGGGCCTACGGTATGTCGATGGCCTCGCGCTACAACCTGCACGATCTTCCGGGGGCGGTCTACAGCGACGAGATCAAATAACGACTCCCCAATTGTACCGGAAGGCGGCCGCGAGCCGCCTTCCTTGCGTTTTTCGGAAACCGAACGAATTTTACTGCCATGTGGTTGTCGCTTGCCTTTGCCTCGGCTGCGCTGCTCGGCCTCTATGATGCGGCCAAAAAGAAGGCGCTCACCGGGAATGCCGTGCTGCCCGTACTGCTGCTCAACACCTTTTTCTGTTCGCTCTTCTTCCTTCCGGCGATCCTCTCCGCGGAGTGCGGCTTCGGGTGGTTCGACGGAACGGTGCTCGAATCCTCGTGTGGAACCCTCCGGGCCCACGGACTCGTCGTTCTCAAGTCGGCCATCGTCCTTACTTCGTGGATTTTCGGCTATTTCGGCATGAAACACCTGCCGCTGACGATCGTCGGACCGATCAACGCCACACGCCCGGTCCTGGTGCTCCTCGGCGCCCTGCTGATCTTCGGCGAACGCCTCAACGCCAGCCAGTGGGCCGGAGTCCTTCTGGCGCTTGTCTCGCTCTTCCTGCTGGGGCGTTCGAGCCGCCGTGAAGGGGTTGATTTTGCGCATAACCGCTGGATTCTCTGCATCGCCGCGGCCGCCCTGACCGGTGCGGCCAGCGGGCTCTACGACAAATACATCATGACGCGGCTCGACCCGGTCTTCGTGCAGAGCTGGTACAACCTCTACCAGTTCCTGATGATGGCCATCGTGGTAGGCATCCTGTGGTGGCCGCGGCGCGGGCATACGACCCCCTTCCGCTGGAGCTGGGCCATCCCGTTCATCTCGATCTTCCTCTCGGCCGCCGACTTCGCCTACCTCTATGCCCTGCGCGATCCCGATGCCATGATCTCCGTCGTCTCGATGATCCGTCGCGGTTCGGTCGTCGTGTCGTTCCTGTGCGGTGCGGCGCTGTTCCACGAGCGCAACCTGCGTTCGAAAGCCGTCGATCTGGCCTTCATCCTGGTGGGTATGTTCTTTCTCTGGCTGGGATCCCGGTAGGCAGCCGGCGAGCTTCGCCCTGTTGAACGGGAGCGGACGGTCAAAACCGTCCGCTCCCATTTTTATTCCCGAAGCCATGCTTCAGATAATCCTGGCCAACCGGCTGACCGACGCTGCAATTTCGTCGTCGCCCGGCGTATAGTCCTTCAATGCGCCGGCCAGATACTGTTCGTAGGCGTAGAGGTCGTTCACGCCGTTGCCCGAGAGGTTGAAGAGGATGGTTCGGCGGCACCCCTCCTCGCGGGCCTTCAGCGCTTCGCGGATCGCCGCGGCGATGGCGTGCGTCGATTCCGGGGCCGGGATAATCCCCTCGGCCTGCGCGAAGAGCACGCCGGCCGCGAGGGTTTCGGTCTGCGGCACCGCCTGCGCCTCGATCAGCCCGTCCTTGAGCAGCTGGCTGACAATCGCCCCGGCGCCGTGGTAGCGGAGGCCTCCGGCGTGGATCTCCGAGGGCTGGAAGTCATGCCCGAGCGTATACATCGGGATGAGCGGTGTGAAACCCGCTACATCGCCGAAGTCGTACTGGAACGTCCCGCGTGTCAGTTTCGGGCAGCTCGACGGCTCGACGGCCACTACGCGCACCCGGCTTTCGCCCGTGAGCCTGCGCCGCAGGAACGGGAACCCGATTCCGGCGAAGTTGCTCCCGCCGCCGAAACAGCCGATCACGATGTCGGGTTCCTCGCCCGCCATCTCCATCTGCGCGACGGCCTCCTGTCCGATGACGGTCTGGTGCAGCAGCACGTGGTTCAGCACGCTGCCCAGGCAGTAGCGCGTGTCCCCGGGATGCTGCATCGCTACCTCCACGGCCTCCGAAATCGCCAGTCCGAGGCTTCCCGGGCAGCGGGGGTCGCGTGCGAGGGCCTCACGCCCCGAGCGGGTCTGCGTCGTGGGCGAGGCCAGGCATTCGGCACCCCACGTCTTCATCATCAGCCGCCGGTAGGGTTTCTGGTCGTAGCTCACGCGGACCATGAAGACCCGTACGTCGATCCCGAAATGTCGGGCGGCGAATGCGATGGCCGATCCCCACTGTCCGGCCCCGGTCTCGGTCGTAAGGTGGCGGATGCCCTGCCGGCTGTTGTAGTAGGCCTGCGGTACGGCGGTGTTGGGCTTGTGTGATCCGACCGGTGAGACGCTCTCGTTCTTGAAGTAGATGTGTGCCGGGGTGTCGAGCGCCTTTTCGAGGCCTGTGGCGCGCACCAGCGGTGTGGGACGCCAGATGCGGTAGATTTCGCGCACCTTGTCGGGGATGTCGATGAAGCGCTCCTCGGAGAGCTCCTGTGCGGCGAGCTCCTCGGCGAACAGGGCGGAGAGATCCTCGCGCGTAACGGGGCGTCCGGTTGCGGGATGGAGCGGCGGCAGCGGCTTGCGGGGCATGTCTGCCACGATGTTGTACCATTGTGTGGGCATCTGCGCCTCGGTGAGGCAGAATTTCTTCGTTTTCATGGTCTTTCTGATTTTGATATGGATGATCTGAAACGGAAAAGCCCGCTGTTTACCATTCGTAAACAACGGGCTTGTGGCTGGTCCTGTCGGGGTCGTCTACCTGCACGGCGCATCGCACTCATTGTCCACGAGAGTCAATGAGCGCCACCACCATGCCTGTATGTTCGAAATACGGATCACCGCGACGGGTACGTTTCGAACAAATATAGCCGATCTTCCCGGAAGATGCAAATTTTTCCGCCGGCAAATCGTCCGATTCCTATTAATAGAGGAATTGTTGCCGTTTTTGACGAAAAATCCCTATCTTTGTCTGATTTTATGAAAACTTCAAATTCAACGATATGAATATTTCGTACAACTGGCTGAAGCGTTACCTCGCGACCGACCTGTCGGCCGAAGAGATCGCCCGCATCCTGACGGATATCGGGCTGGAAGTCGAGGGCTTCGAGAAGATCGAGACCATCCGCGGCGGTTTGCAGGGCGTCGTGGTCGGCGAGGTGCTCACCTGCGTGGACCATCCCGATTCGGACCACCTGCATGTCACGACGGTGGATGTCGGGAGCGGCGAGCCGCTGCAGATCGTCTGCGGTGCGGCGAACTGCCGCGCGGGCCTCAAGGTAATGTGCGCCACGGTAGGCTCGGTGCTCTACCCCACGGGCAGCGACGAGGAGTTCAAGATCAAGCGTTCGAAGATCCGCGGCGTCGAGTCGCTGGGCATGCTCTGCGCCGAGGACGAGCTGGGCATCGGCACGGACCACGCCGGCATCATGGAACTGCCTCAGGAGGCTCCCGTCGGCATGACCGCGAAGGAGTACCTGCACATAGAGGACGACTTCCTGATCGAGATCGGTCTGACGCCCAACCGCGTCGATGCCGCTTCGCACATCGGTGTGGCGCGCGACCTGGCAGCCTACCTCCGGGCCCGCGGCGAGCAGGCCGAGGTGCGCTGGCCCGATGTTTCGGCCTTTGCTCCGGATAACCGCGACCTGGCAGTGCCCGTCCGTGTCGAGTGCCCCGAGGCGGCTCCCCGCTATGCGGGCGTCACGGTCCGCGGCTGCAAGATCGGCCCTTCGCCCGAGTGGATGCAGAACTGCCTGCGTGCCGCCGGCATCAACCCCAAGAACAACCTGGTGGACATCACCAATTTCGTGCTCTTCGAGCTGGGACAGCCCCTGCACGCCTTCGACCTGGCGAAGATCGAGGGCCGCGAGGTGGTGGTCCGCACGTGCGCCGAGGGTACGCCCTTCGTGACGCTCGACGGCGTGGAGCGCAAGCTCACGGCGCAGGATCTGATGATCTGCTCGGTCGAGCGCCCGATGTGCATCGCCGGTGTCTTCGGCGGCCTCGACTCGGGCATCAGCGACACGACGACCGACGTCTTCATCGAGAGCGCCTACTTCAACCCCGTGTGGGTGCGCAAGACGGCCAAGCGCTTCGGCCTGAACACCGATTCGTCGTTCCGTTTCGAGCGGGGCGTCGATCCCAACCTGCAGGTCTATGCGGCCAAGCGCGCCGCGCTGCTGATGAAGGAGCTGGCCGGTGGCGAGATCTCGAGCGACATTTCGGACTTCTATCCCGCGCCGATCGGCGACTTCGTCTTCGACGTCTCGCTGCGCCGGGTCAATATGCTCATCGGCAAGGAGATTCCCGAGCAGACCGTGCGCACGATCCTCGGTGCCCTCGAGGTGAAGATCCTCGCCGAGCACGATGGCGTGCTGACTGTTTCGGTGCCGCCCTACCGCGTGGACGTGCAGCGTGAGGCCGACCTGGTGGAGGAGATCCTCCGCATCTACGGCTACAACAACGTCGAGATCCCGACGCGCGTGCGTTCGACGCTCTCCTATGCGCCGCGTCCCGACCGCAACCGCCTGGTGAACCTTGCCGCCGATTTCCTGACGGCCAACGGTTTCACCGAGATCATGTCCAACTCGCTGACCCGGGGCGCCTACTACGAGGGGCTGACCTCGTGTCCGGCCGCGCGCTGCGTGCGGATCCTCAACCCGCTGAGCGCCGACCTGAACGTCATGCGCCAGACGCTGCTGTTCAACATGCTGGAGGCCGTGGCGTTGAACGCCAACCGCAAGAACGGCGACCTGGAGCTCTACGAGTTCGGTAACTGCTACTTCTACGACGAGGCCCGGCGTTCGGAGGAGAATCCCCTCGCGGCCTATTCGGAGGAGTACCGGCTGGCGATCGCCGTGACGGGCGTCACCACGCCGCAGTCGTGGAACGTGAAACCCGTCCGGGCTTCGTTCTTCACCCTGCGTGCCGTGGCCGAAAAGCTGCTGCGCCGCTTCGGCATCGACATCTATGCCCTCCAGACCGAGCCGCTGCAGAGCGACCTGTTCGGCGAGGGCCTCTCGATGTCGCTGGGCGGCAAGGTGCTGCTGCAGATCGGCACCGTGGCTGCGAAGATCCGCCGCATGGTCGATGTCAAGCAGGATGTCTACTACCTGGAGATGAATTTCGATGCGCTGGTCAAGTCCACGAAGAAACTCCGTGTGGCCGCCTCGGAACTCTCGAAGTTCCCCGAGGTGAAGCGCGACCTGGCGCTGCTCGTCGATAAGTCGGTGACCTTTGCGGCGCTCCGCGAGGTGGCTCTGGCCACGGAGCGGAAACTGCTGCGCAGCGTGGCGCTCTTCGACGTCTACGAGGGCGACAAACTCCCCGAGGGGAAGAAGTCCTACGCTCTGAGCTTCGTGCTCGAGGACAAGACCCGCACGCTCGACGAGAAGACGATCGAGCGGGTGATGAAGAACCTCGTCGCGCAGTTCGAGCAGAAGTGCGGCGCACAGGTCCGCGCCTGATCTGCCCCGCCCGGGATGTCCGGGAAGAAAAAGGGAGAGGCCTCCTTCGAAGGAGGCCTCTCCCTTTTTTTTATGCCCGCTCCGCCCGGTGTCAGAGCACGGGCTTGATCTTCGGGGGCATGATCACAACGAAGGGCGTGCCGTTGCCGTGACACGTCGCCACGACCCGCACGGCCTTCACCGCCCGCGCGGGCTTCAGGACGGCGGCTCCGGCCGCGAGCTTCCCTGCCGGCTCGAAGTGCGCGCCGTCGTACGATACCTCGGCGTAACCGTTGGTGAAGAGGTTTTTGGTCAGGTGGCTGTACCCGGTCTGCAGCACCATTTCACGGCAGCGGACCGGCTCCTCGAAAGAGTAGAGAATCCAGTCGCCCTCGCGGCAGGCGCGCTGCGTGAAGGAGTAGCCCCGATAGCTCTCGGCGTTGGCGAATGGCAGGCGGCTGCTTTCGGGCATCGACGAGGTGATCTTCACCCGGGGGGTGATCGTCCGGTAATAAGAACGGTCGGCCACGTAGGGGCTGCGGCCCGTGCCGCGGCGCGTGAAGAAGCGGAAGAGGTGCGGTCGGTCGGTACGGACGGGACCCGTGTAGCGGAACTCCTCGCCCGGACGGTCGTCGCGCACGTAGAAGATCTCCGACCCGTCGTCGGCAGTCACCGTGCAGACGCCGTCGCGGCACACTAACCGGGGCGGGAAGAGCCGGTAGCGGATGCCCATGGCCTCCATCCGGGGATAGTGTTTCGTGCGCAGTTCCTCGTAGTAACGCACCCAGCCGTCGCCGTTGCCGCTCCATGCCAGACGCGCCAGGGCACAGACGCGCGGGTAGAGCATGTAGTCGAGATAGTCGGGCCGCTCGGGCTCGTGGGCCGAGTAGAGCTCGCTCCAGAAGGCCCCCTGCAGCCCCGCGACGTGGCGCCGCTGCTCCTCGCTGAAGCCGACCCCCTCGAGGTCGAACGAGTAGACCTTTCGGGCGTCGAAGATCCCGGCCCAGTTGTGTCCGGCCTCCTCGGGCGACTGGCGCATGTCGAAATAGAAGTACTCGCCCGGCATGACGATCGTCGGATAACCCTTTGCCGTGGCGTCGAGGCAGGCCCGGGTACTCTCCCACCCGTGTACGCGGGTGTCGCGCGAGAGGTTGCCCGTGCGTACCGCCTCGTTCCATACGGCCGTGCGCTTGCCGTGGCTCCGCAGGATCGCGGACATCCGCTCCATGAAGCGGTCCTCGAGCCGGTGGGGATCGTCCATCCCCTCGCGGGCCATCAGCGCCTGGCAGTCCGGGCAGCGTTTCCATTGCGACATGTCCACCTCGTCGCCGCCCACGTGCACGTATTCCGACGGGAAGAGGTCGCAGATCTCGCCGAGGATATCCTCCAGCAGGGTGTAGTTCTCCTCGCGGGCCACGCACCAGGCCGATCGGTCGTCGTATCCGGCCGTGAGCGTGGTGTCGGGCGTGAAGCGGCAGCGGATCTCGGGATGGAGCGTGGCGATGGTCCGGCTGTGGCCCGGGAGGTCGATCTCGGGGATCATCTCGATGTTGCGCACCGCGGCGTAGCGGATGATCTCCCGCATCTCGTCCTGCGTGTAGTAGCCGCCGTATTTTTCGTCGAGTTTGCCGTATACGGGCCGGATGGGCGAATCGCCGCCGCGGAATCCGCCCACCTCGGCCAGCTCAGGGTGCGACTTGATCTCGATGCGCCACCCCTCGTCGTCCACCAGGTGGATGTGCAGCTTGTTGATGTTGTGCCAGGCCAGCAGGTCGATCTGGCGCTTCAGCGCCTCGGGGGCGATCCACGTGCGGGCGACGTCGAGCATCATGCCGCGGTAGGCAAACTTCGGAGCGTCTTCCCGCACACCGCACGGCAGCGTCACGGGCTCCTGCAGCCCTTCGCGGGCATAGATCTCGGGCGGCAGCAGGCGGAAGAGCGCCTGCAGGCCGTTGAACACGCCGCCGTAGTCGGCGCCGCGCACGGTGATGTGGTCGGGCGTGATCTCCAGCCGGTAGCTTTCGGCCGCGGCCTCCGGGGCCGGATCGATCAAAAGCGACAGGACGCCGTCGGCGGCCGCCTGCCGCTCAACGGGGCATTTGAGGTATTCGGCGGCATATTCCGCCAGCGGGAGCAGCCCTTCGTCTGCCACGAGGGTCATGGAGGGTCCGAGCGTGAACTCCCCTCCGGTCGGTGTCAGGGGGGCGTCGGCCGGTTGGGCATGGGCCCCGGCTGCAAGGCAGAGGGCAAGGATCGTAAGGCGCAGTTTGGTCATGGGTCGTGATTTTTTGCTTTCGCAAAGATACGTTTTTCCCGGTGATTTGCTAACTTTGCCTGACTGTTATGCAATTTGTCATGGAAGAGAACAAGGAGAAGAAACTGGAGGCTGCGGCGCGCCTGCTCGAGGTGATGACTACCCTGCGCCGGGAGTGCCCGTGGGACCGCGAGCAGACGTTCGACTCGCTGCGCAGCAATACGATCGAGGAGACCTACGAACTGGCCGACGCCATCACGGCCCACGACATGGAGGCCATCAAGGAGGAGCTGGGCGACCTGCTCCTGCATGTGGTCTTCTACTCGAAACTGGGCGAAGAGGCGGGAGCCTTCGATTTCGGCGATGTGGCCAATGCCTTGTGCGACAAGCTGATCTACCGGCATCCGCATGTCTACGGGGAGATCCACGCCAACACGCCCGAGGAGGTGCTCTCCAACTGGGAGGCGCTCAAACTGCGCAAGAAGAACCGCAAGAGCGGCACGCTGGGCGGTGTGCCGCGTTCGCTTCCGGCGCTGGTGAAGGCCTACCGCATGGGCGAGAAGGCCGCCGGCACGGGTTTCGACTGGGAGCACAAGGAGGATGTCTGGGCGAAGGTCCGGGAGGAGATCGCCGAGGTCGAGAGCGAGATGCGGTCGGGCCGCAAGGCTGACCTCGAGGGGGAGTTCGGCGACCTGTTCTTCGCACTGGTCAATGCGGCGCGCCTCTACGGCGTTGATCCCGAATCGGCGCTGGCACGCACGAACGACAAGTTCATGCGCCGCTTCAACTACATGGAGGAACATGCTGCCGCCGAGGGACATGCGCTGCACGATATGACGCTCGACGAGATGGAGGCACTCTGGCAGCAGGCCAAAACGGAGGAGTGATCCTGCGACGTTCCCCGGCCTGTATGGCATATCTTCGGTGCCGAGCGGCGTGCCGGCCCGGCTGCCGGGCCGATGCGTATGATCGCGAGACCGGCCGTCGGCACAAAACGAACGAAACGACGAAGCAAAGACAAAAACAGATAAGTTATGGCATTGATCAGAAAAGTACGCGGGCATGAACCCGTGATCGGAGAGAACACCTTTTTGGCCGAGACGGCCGTCGTTCTGGGCGATGTGACCATCGGCCGCGACTGCTCGATCTGGTATAACGCCGTGCTGCGCGGCGACGTGAACAAGATCGTCATCGGCGACCGGACGAACATCCAGGACGGCGTGGTGCTCCATACGATCTACGACAAGGCGAAGCACCCTTCGCAGACGATCATCGGCAACGACGTGTCGGTGGGCCACAACGCCGTGGTGCACGGAGCGCGGATCGGCGACCACTGCCTGATCGGCATGGGGGCCATCCTGCTCGACAACGCCGTCGTCCCCTCGGGCTGCATCATTGCGGCCGGGGCGCTCGTGCTCTCGAATGCGCAGCTCGAGCCCAATTCGCTCTATGCCGGAGTGCCGGCCAAGCGCATCCGCGAGGTGACGCCCGAGCAGCGGGACGAGATCGTGCTCCGCACGGCCCACGACTACATGCACTATGCGTCGTGGTTCATGGACGAAACGCTCGAGGAGTAAAAAACGAAGGCCATGCGCGCGTTGTCCCGCTATTCGGACGTGGTCCTGAACCTGCTGGTCGCCGTGGCGATCAGCCTGGTCGTGAACTTCTCCTACCTGCTGCTGGTGCTCGTCGAACAGAGCAGCGAGACCACCTCGTCGGGCGGTCCCGGGCATGAGCAGCGGGTGTGGGAGCGGCGCGACGAGGGTCGGCTTGCGGTGCATGCCGACGGGTACGGCTACCTCGTCTACGCGGGCGGCGACAGCGTCTATGTGCCGCCGCAGAACCTGCGCTGGCTGGGACTCGAAGACGGCGACCGGATCCGTGCCGACATCCGTCCGTCGCGCCGGTCGGGGGGGCATCCCGTGTTGAAGGAGGTGCGGACGCGCAATGGCGAGGAGTTCGACTACAGCCGCCTCTACAACCGTCCGTCGCAGTGGACCGAGCTGCTGCTGCAGCTGCTCTTCTACCTCTTCATGTCGTTCGTGCTGCTGACGATCCTCACCGATTCCCACCGCCGCTACTCGATGCGCCGCTACATCCGCAGCTGCCTGTGGAGCTGTGTGGCGGCCGTTGTGCTCTATTGCGTGGCGCCCGTCACGGAGTGGCATTCGGGCCGGGTCGTGCTGAACTTCATGAGCGGGCGGATGTTCGACTACATGCTGCTGCTCAAGTGTTCGTTCGCACTGGTCGTGTCGCTGCTCTACAGCCGGCTCTATGTGCTCATCTCGCAGCGGCAGCTTGTCGAGGTGGAGAACGAGCGGCTCAAGAACGAGAACCTCACCACGCGCTACAACATGCTCGTCGGGCAGATCAACCCCCACTTCTTCTTCAACTCGCTCAATTCGCTGGCGATGCTCGTGCGCGAGAAGCACGACCAGAAGGCCCTGACCTACATCGATCAGCTCTCCTATACGTTCCGTTACATCATCCAGAACGGACAGAGCACGCTCATCACCCTCGGCGAGGAGCTGAAGTTCGCCGAGGCGTACAGTTACCTCTTTAAAATAAGGTATGCCGACAAGCTCTACTTCGATATCGAGGTCGATTCGGACTACCTCTGCTGGCGCCTTCCGGCCCTCTCGCTCCAGCCGTTGATCGGCAATGCCGTGAAACACAATACGATCACGCGCAGCAATCCGCTGCACGTCTCGATCCGTGTCGAAGACGGCTGCCTGGTCGTGTCGAACCCGCTGCGCCCGAAACTCGAGCCCGAACCCTCGACCGGCATCGGTCTGGAGAACCTGCGCAACCGCTGGCTGCTCATCACGGGCCGCGATATCGAAATTGACGACTCCGACGGTACGTTCACCGTGCGGCTGCCGCTCGAACCCCCTGCCGCACGATGAAAGCACTCATTATCGAAGACGAGACCGCCGCGGCGCTGAACCTTGCCGCCGTACTGCGCCAGGTCGCTCCCGGCGTGGAGGTCGTGGCCACGCTTGAGAGCGTGGCCGAGAGCGTCGAGTGGCTGCGTGCGAATCCCCAGCCCGACCTGCTGTTCATGGACATCCACCTGGCCGACGGCGACTCGTTCCGCATCTTCAAGTCGGTGGAGGTCACCGCACCGGTCATCTTCACCACGGCCTACGACCAGTATGCGCTCGAGGCCTTCAAGGTGAACAGCATTGACTATTTGCTCAAGCCGATCAATGCCGACGACGTGCGGCGTGCGCTCGAGAAGCTGCGGCGGCTCACCTCCGGCGAGCGGCTCGACTACGGCTCGCGCGTGCGGACGATGGCTGCCCGGCAGTCGGAGGAGGTCTTCCTGGTGCATGTCCGCGATCGGATCATCCCCCTGCGGCGCGATGCGATCGCCTACCTCTACACGGCCAACGAAAAGGTCACGGCCTGCACCTTCGAGGGGGAGGTCTACCCGATGGACCGCACGCTGGAGGCCTATCAGTCGCAGCTCCCCGAGCACGACTTCTTCCGGGCCAACCGCCAGTTCATCGTCGCGCGCCGTGCCGTGAAGGAGATCGCCGTGTGGTTCGGCAGCCGACTGACGCTGCACCTTGCGGTCAATACGCCCGAGCGGATCGTCATCTCGAAGGCCCGGGTTCCCGAATTCAAGGCGTGGCTGCGGGCGGTTCGCCCTGCGGAATAGGCGGTTCGCCGGGCCGAATGGCCGTTTGGCCGACCTGCCGGTCCGTATTCTGTTTTTTGGTGCTACTTTTGTATCGGAGATCCCCGAATTAGGAATGTTTCACTAAAAGACAGACAACCATGAAAAAGACGATTTTTGCAGCCGTTGCCGCATTGTGCCTGATGGCAGGAGAAGCGGTTTTCGCACAGACCGAGTCCGCGCCGGCTCCCGCAGCCGCGCCCAAAGAGCGCCCGACGCTCGAACAGATCGCACAGCGCAAGACCGACCGCATGGCTGAACGGCTCTACCTTACCGATGCCCAGAAAAAGCAGGTTTATGAGATCAACCTCCAGCAGCTGAATGAGATGGAGGCACAGCGCGAGGCGATGCGCAAGGCCCGGGAGGCGCGTGCCGAACAGATGAAATCGATTCTCTCGACCGAGCAGTTTGTCAAGTGGGCGCAGATGCAGCAGCGCCCGGCCCCGAAACACCATCGGATGCACGGCCCGAAGGCCGGCAAGCCGGGTTGCGGTCCCGCCTGTCCGAAGGCCGGCAAGCCGGCCCCCGAAGGCCTCTGTCCGCGTGAGGGCCGTCCCTGCCCCGAGGTATGCCCCGAAGCCGGTGAGTGCCCGAAGGCCAACGGCGAAGCGCCTCGCGGCAAGGCCCGTCGCGGTGCCGTGAAGGCGGCCCAGAATCCCGAGGAGTAGCAAAATCCGGCAGTTTTTCCGGAATACGATCCATGCGAGGGTGCCGGTCCGGGCGACTGGCACCCTTTTTTTGGCGATTCACCCCCTTCGGGGAACAAGATTGCCGCGAAACCGTTAATTTCGCGGGCGCAAGCAAACAAGCAAATACGTTAACCGAATGATGAAAAAGACACTGCTGACAGCCCTCATGGTGCTGTTTGCCGTTGCCGCCTTCGCACAGAAGGGATCCGTCACGGCAACGCTCGTGGATGCCGACACCGGCGACGAGGTGATCGGTGCGGTGCTGACGCTGACTCCCTCGGCGACACCCGACAAGAAACAGTATGCCACGTCGGCCTACAAGGGCCTCATCTCCTTTCCGTCGCTCAGCTACGGCGAATACGGGCTTTCGATCTCCTTCCTGGGATACAATACGCTCGACACGACCTTCCGCGTGTCGGCCCCGAAGGTGAACCTCGGTGTGCTGCGTCTCAAGCCGGGCGTGCAGATCGAGACCGTGGTCAAGGAGGTGAAGTCGATGCGTACCTCGCAGAAGGGTGACACGGTGAGCTACAACGCCGGGGCCTTCAAGGTGACGACCGACGCCGATGTCGAGGGGCTGCTCAAGAAGATGCCGGGCATCACCGTCACCGACGGTACGGTCGAGGCCCAGGGCGAGGAGATCAAGAAGATCTTCGTCGATGGCAAGGAGTTCTTCGGCGAGGATGTGACGACGGCCATCAAGTCGCTGCCGGCCGAGGCCGTGGACCGAGTCGAGGTCTACAACAAACTCTCGGATGCGGCCGAGTTCTCCGGTATGGACGACGGCGAGGGATACAAGGCCCTCAACATCGTGACCAAACCGGGCATGCGCCAGGGCCAGTTCGGAAAACTCTATGCCGGCTACGGTTACGACTCGGGGGCTGAGCCGCACCACAAATACATCGCCGGCGGCAACGTCAATATCTTCTCGGGCGACAGCCGCGTGTCGGTGATCGGCCTCTTTAACAACGTCAATCAGCAGAATTTCTCGTTCGAGGACATCCTCGGTGTGACGGGCAGCAGCGGCGGCCGCGGTAGCGGTGTGGGTCAGTACATGATGCGCCCACAGAGCGGTGTGGCCAAGGTCAATGCCATCGGTCTGAACTATTCGGACACGTGGGGCAAGCGCGACCAGGTGTCGTTCCAGGGCAGCTACTTCTTCAACAGCACCAATACGACGAACCGTTCGACGGTAGACAAGTGGTACGAGGCCCCGATGGCGGTCGATACCCTTTCGACGCTCGGTTATTCCGATACGCGGAACTACAACCACCGTTTCAACGGCCGCCTCGAGTGGAAAATCTCGGACAACCAGAACCTGATGATCCGCCCGAGTTTCAGTTACCAGTCGAACGATCCGTGGAGCACGACGCAGGGCTGGCAGTACGGCGAGAGCGGTTACAGCCGCACGGACAACTACAGCAACGGCCTTTCGAGCGGCTACAACCTCCGCACGTCGGCCATCTACCGGGCCAAGCTGGGCAAGGACGGCCGGACGATTACCCTCAACGGCAACGTGAACTATTCGGACCGGACGAACGATTCGGATTCGTGGTCGAACCAGTTGGGAAGTCTGCCCGACCGTCCGGCGATCGATCCCGAGACGGGCGAATGGGATCCGACCGACTATTTCCTGCCGCGCTATCTGCGCAACCTCGCTCCGTCGAGCAGCTACAGCCTCCGCGGTGAGTTCACCTATACGGAGCCGGTGGCCAAGTATGCGCAGGTCAGCCTTCAGTATCGTGCCGCCTATGACCATCAGGAACGCGACAAGCGATCCTACGAGACGGGCAGCGACTTCTCGATCGCCGGGCTTCTGCCCGACCCGACGCTGTCGAATGCCTACGAGAGCAACTATACCACGCAGCGCGTCGGCCCGGGTTTCCGTTATTCGAAGGACCGCAACACGTTCGTAGCGAACGTCTACTACCAGCATTCGGTGCTCGACGGGCAGGTGACGCAGGGCGCTTCGGAGCAGATCCGCCACTCGTATGACGACTTCACCTACTTCATGATGGGTCAGCTGATGATCAACCGCGAGAATTCGCTGCGTCTGTTCATCACCTCTTCGACGAGCAATCCCGACGTGACGAGCCTGCAGGGTGTCTACGACCTGGCGGATGCGCAGAACATCTCGCACGGCAACCCGACGCTCAACCCCTCGTACAGCCACCGGATCAACTTCCACTACATCAATTCGAATGTCGAAAAGGGTCGTACGTTCATGTGGATGTTCTCCATGCAGAGTACGTCGGACTACATCGGCACGCATACTGTGCAGAATCCCTCGTTCACGGTCGATGGCGAGACCTACACGCCGAACTTCTATTCGACGCCGGTGAACCTCGACGGCTACCTGAGCCTGCGGACCCACCTCAGCTACGGTTTCCCGATCGGATTCTTACGCTCGAACTTCAACGTCATGGCGGGTGTGACCTATACCAAGACGCCGAGTATGTTTGGCGGTACAATCGTTCCCGATACGGGTGCCATTACGGGCGGCGAGCGCAACGATACGGAAAACATGGGCTACGACTTCCGTGCCGTGCTGGGTAGCAACATCTCGGAGAATGTCGATTTCACCCTTTCGTGGAACGGCACCTACAACGAGGCGACCAACTCGCTGAGCAGCGTGAGCAGCAAGAACCGTTACTTCAACCACACGGCCAGCGGCGACCTGAAGGTCGTCTTCCCGCTGGGCTTCACGTTCACGGCGAGTGCCGCCTACACGCAGTATCTCGGCTTCACCAACGACTACAACGACGACTACCTGCTCTGCAACGCCTACATCGGCAAGAAGATTTTCCGGAATCAGCGCGGAGAGATCATGTTCGGCGTAAACGATATCTTCAACCAGAACAAGTCGTTCGTGCGGACCACGGGTTCGGGCTGGACACAGAATGCGACCAACAGTGTGATCGGCCGGTATTTCATGGTTCAGTTTACGTTCAACCTGCGTCGGTTCGGCAAGAAGGGTTCGACCAACATCAAGGATTATGACGGAGTGGATTCGGGTTCCCGACGCCGGGGAATGATGGGGCCCGGCCCGGGAGGCCCCCCTCCGGGATTCGGTCCCCATTAATCGGGACCGAATCCGAAACAGAGCCGCCGGACAACATGTGTTGTCCGGCGGCTCGTTCGTTATTTGCCCCCTTTGTCTTCGGCGCCCGCAGCCTCTTCGTTGCGGCGGCGTTGTTCGCGCCGGATGGCCTGGTGGATTCCGATGCAGGCCAGCCCTCCGTATGCGACGGTGAGGATCACCAGCCACTTGATCTCGGCAAAGACCTCCTGAAGCGAAGCACCCATGGTCTGTATGCGGATGAAACCATTCACGCCGTGGCTGCTCGGCAGCAGCTTGCCCAGGTTGTAGAGCCATTCGGGGATACCCTCGCGGGGATACGAGACACCGCTGAGCATCAGTACCGGGATCGAGGTCCAGAGCAGCAGCATGAGCGAGTTCTCGCGGTAGCGGAACAGCGTCGATACGGCGATGCCCATGGCGATGCAGGCCACAACGTAGAGTGCCGTGAAGAGCGCCACGGCAACCGGTGCGCCGTTCATCGGGAAGTGGAACATCCGGTAGTGGAGCGTAAGGATGTAGGTACAGGTCAGGGCGTAGATCACGGCGTAGACCAGCCCGCGGCCGAGTACGATCGGCAGCGACGACATGCGCCGCCGTCCCTCGGGGCAGAGCTTGTAGTAGAGTCCGTGTTCGCGCCACGTTCCGCCGATCATGCCGATGCCGATGAGCATCGTCTGCTGGATGATGACCATGATGATGGCCGGCATGACGAATGTCCCGTAACCCAGATAGGGGTTGAACAGGTTGTGCGATTCATAGATGACCGGCTGCGTCACGGCCTGTGCCTGCGGGATGTTGGCCCCCTTGGCGATGAGCCGCTGGAACTCAACCATGGCTCCCGTCCGCCCGATGGAGGTCACCAACTCCTGGAATACCTGGCGGTACATCAGGAAGTAGCTGGCGTCGCAGTAGATGGCCACGTTGGCCTGCTCGCCTCCGTAGAGTTTTCGGTCGTAGTCGGAGGGGATGTAGACCACGCCGTAGATCTTGCGGCCGAAGAAGAGCTCCTTGGCCTCCTCCATCGAGGTTGGCTCGTAGGCGACATAGGTGTTCGGACCGGAGTTGAAGGTCTCGATCAGCGCCCGGCTCGTCGGGGTGCGGCACTCGTCGATCACGCCGATCGGGACGTTGCGCAGCACCTGCGAGCCGTAGGCCAGCGAGTAGGCCGTAGCGTAGATCAGGATCGCGAAGATCAGGATCAGCATGACGCCGCCGTCGGTGAAGATGGTCCGGAATTCGTTCCTTACGACCGAACGGAACTGGATCCAGTAGGATCCCAACTGTCGTGTCAATCGGTTCATGTCAGCTCCTCCCCCAGAATTTTTCCTCGGTGCAGACGCGCCTCAGGCGCGGCAGACACAGCAGCGGTAAGACGACGAAAAGCAGCAGCCACCCCAGGTCGGGCAGCGAGTAGATGACCGGTGCGCCGCGCAGCATCTGATCGACGAAGATGTCGGTGTAGAACGTGAACGGGAAGATGCGGCTCACCCACTGCATGGGCTCCCACATGGCCATGATCGGGAACGTGAGGCCCGAGAAGGTGAAGGCAAGCACCGAGTAGCCTCCGCCGATCGAGAGCGAGAGGCGCAGGTTGGCCAGGAGCGAGACGATCAGCGTGGCGATCGACTGGTAGCTGAGGATGAAGAGCAGCGTGCCGGTCAGGATGACGGCCAGGCTGCCGTTGAGCGGCGTCCCGACGATCTTGAAGATGATGACCAGCATCACCAGCGAGACAAGGAACAGCACCGTCGTGATCGGGGCGAGTTTCCCGACGAGGGCCGCCGCGGGCGAATCCCCCGCCGTGCGGAGCCACTCGCGCGCCGTGCCGTTCTTGAGCTCGGTGCCGATCGCGAAGACCGTGATCATCACCGTGAAGATCATGAGCATCATCGGCAGAAAACTCGGCGAGAGATAGTACCCGTAGTTGATGTGGGGGTTGAACAGCACGTGGCGGTCGAAGCGGACGGGCATCAGTTGCGCCATGGCCTGCCGTTCGGTGAGCCCCTGTTTCATGAGGATCTGCAACTGCACCCCGGCGGTGAAGGTCGTCACGGCGGTCTGGATGTCCTTCGAGAGCAGTCCGTTCACCGTGATGTTCGTGCCCGAGACATAGTTTTCGATGTGGGCCTGGCTGTTGCTCAGGATCTGCTTCTCGAAGAAGGCCGGGATCTGGACGACGGCCATCACCTTGCCTTCGCGGATGAGCCGTTCGCCCTCCTCCATCGACTGCACGCCGTAGGAGACGAGCGCCGTCGGCGTGTCGTCGATCATCTGCACTACCTTGCGCGAGAGCGTCGTGTTGTCCTCGTCGAGCACGGCGATCGGGACGTTGCGGATCGCACCCTGGTTGAAAAGCAGGGCGAAGAACGCAAACGAGACGACGGGCAGCAGGATCGTCAGCACGAAGTACATCGGCTGGCGTTTGACCCGGCCCAACTCCCGCTGTGCGGCGGCGCAGCTGTTTTGCAGAAACCTCGGCATCGCTATCTGGCGATTTTATCCCAGTCCACGAGGACGCTCATGCCCGGGCGCAGGTTCTCCACCGGGGCGGTCGGCCGGGCCTTGACGGCGAACGTACGGATGTCGAACCCTCCCTGCGTGCGGGTTGCGGCCCATGTGGCGAAGTCGGCCTGCGGGGCGATGTAGGTCACCTCGAACTCCACGTCGCGGTCGAGGGCGGGTACGAATCCCGTCATCCGCGTACCGATGGTCATGCCCGGGAGCAGGGTCTCCTTGATGTTGAAGGTCACCCACATGTCCGACATGTCGAGGATTGCCACCACGGGGTATCCGCTGCCGACCAGCTCGCCCTCTTCGGCGATGATCGTCGAGACCTCGCCCGTGACGGGCGAATAGACCGAGGCATCGACCAGATACGACTGCACCTCGCTCACGGCACCTTCGGCCTGGCGGACCCGGGCCGCTGCGGCCTCCTTGTCCTCCTTGCGGGCGCCGTCCACGGCCATGTCGTACTGTGCCTTGGCTGCCAGCGCCGTGGCCTCCATGGCCTTGTAGTTGGCTTCGGCCTCATCGAACTTTTGGGCCGGGACCACCCCTTCGTTATAGAGGTTCTGCACGCGCTCGTAGGTCTTGCGGGCCAGTTCGAGCCCGGCCTGGGCCTTCTCCCACATGTTCAGCGCGGCCTCGATCTGCTGGATCCGCGCGCCGGCCACGGCTGCGGCGTCCAGTGCGGCCGCCGCGCTCTTCACGGCCTCGGCCTGTTCGAGTTTGGCGTCCAGCTCGGGCGTCGAGATCATGTAGAGCAGCTCTCCCTTCTCCACGCGCTGCCCCTCCTCGACCTTCATCTCGTCGATGCGTCCGGGGACCTTCGACGAGGCCTTGTAGGTGGTGCACTCGACGGTGCCCTGAATCAGCATCGGGGTCCGTTTGTTGAGGTACCAGCTGATCAGCACGACCGAGAGGACGATGACCGCCGCGGCCGCCAAAATACCGATGATGTTGTTTCGTTTCATATCGCTTGCTTGTTATTTTTCGTCAAAGAGGATGACCCGTGCGTCCGACCGCCGGGAATATGCCGGGAACTCGTCGCTGATGCCCGCGGCCTCGAGCAGCTGTGCCAGCACGAGGTCGAAGTTGTAGGCGGCCTGAAGCCGTTCGGTCCGCACGCCGGCGAGGTTCAGCTCCGCGTCGATCAGGTCCGACGAGGAGCTCATCCCCTCGCGGAAGGCGGCCTCCTTCATGCGCAGGTACTCCTCGGCGAACGAGAGCGAGGCGTCGATCGACGTGATCTGGTTGCGGTAGTTGATCATCTGGTTGTAGAGCTTCTCGACCAGTACCGAGATGTCCTGCGAGGCCTTGTTCTGCAGTTCGCCGACGCGGCGCACGGTCTGCCGGGCAGCCGAGTACTGGTATTCGCGGTTCAATCCGTCGAAGAGCTTGATGTTCACCCCGACGCCCACGGCCCAGCGCGGTACGAATCCGGCAACCTGGTAGTTGTAGAACGAGCCGCCGCCCATGGCCACCACCTGCGGCAGGAAGGCCGACCGTTGCGCGCGGACGTTCTCCTCGGCGAGCTGCCGCTTGAGCGACACCTGCGAGAGCAGCGGGTTGCGCATCTCGGCCAACTCCTTGTAGTAGGCCAGCTCCTCGATCTGCCCGATGATGAACATCGCCGTGACGGGCTGCCAGTCGTTCTCGCGTCCGAGCGTGTTCGACAGTGCGCTGGAGATGGTCTCGACCTGCAGCTGGGCGTTGTGCAGCTCACGCTCGGCCTCGGCCATCTTGAATTCGACGTAGAGGCGTTCGCTCTGGGCGATCATGCCGTTTTTCTCGAGGGCCCGGGCATCCTCGAGGTGGCGGCGCACGCCGTCCACCACCTGCTGCCGCACGGCTACGACCTGTTGGGCCAGCGCGAGTCCGAAATAGCGCTCCACAAGCTCCGAGATCAGCGCATTGCGTGTCTGGTTGCCCTGCTCGGTGGCCGTGCGCTCATTGAGACGTGCGGCCCGGTTCGCGGCATTGATCTTGCCGCCCATCCAGATCGGCACGGTCACCTCGCCGCCCACGAACCCGAAGCTCTGGTCCTGCAGCGTGAGGAACCAGTCGGCGTTCATCATCGGGTTGAGCAGCCCCTGGATTGTCGGGATGAGCGTGGGGTCGATCAGCCCGCTGCCGAGTATCTTTCCCGTGAGGTCCTTAGCCGGGCCTTTCAGGTTGTTGAAGTCGAATCCGATGTCCTTGGCCATGTAGGCGTAAGCTCCCGTGAGGTTGATCTGCGGCATGCGCAGTCCGATCGCGGCGCGGCGCTGTTGCTGTGCCGCCCGCTCCTCGTAGGCCGCCGCCTTCATGGCGGGGTTGTCCGTGAGGGTCACGGCGATCGCCTCTTCGAGCGACAGGGCCTGTCCAGGCTCCTGTGCCGGGAGGGGGAGCGCCGCGGTCATCGCTGTCGCCAGGCAGGCGATCCTGAGAATGTTTTTCATAGCGATCATTGCGTTTGTGGGACAAATATATGGGATTTATCCGGAACTCTTCGGCAAATAGGTACTTTAGGCCATTATTGAACCCTTTTGTGGGTAATTTCTGCCCTTTCCCAGCCTGTGAGGTGGGCGTTTGCGGCCCGCACGCCCTCGGCCAGCTCGGGATATACCCTTACGTCGAGGCCTCCTTCGCGGAGTGTCAGCGCCCCGCGGCAGCAGACGAAACAGTCGGGTTCGTAGAGGGCGAAGACGGCGCGCGCGAATCCGTGCCGGAGCAGCAGCTGCGTGCAGCTCTCGGGTTCGCTCGCGCGTTTCGAGCAGGGCTCCATCGACGAGAACATCGAGGCGCCCCGCAGGTCGGCTCCGGCATCGACGGCTTTGCGGATGGCCTCCTGCTCGGCGTGGTGCGTGGCGGAGGTTTCGTGCGTATAGCCCGTGAAGGAACGCCCGTCGGCCGTGACGACCACGGCCCCGACGCAGTAGCAGCTCGGACTGGGTGTACAACGCCTGCCCGCCTCTACGGCCTGTCCGAGCCACCGGAGGTCTTCGGCCGTCGTGTCCGGATGGATCGTGCAGTGGGTCACCTCCATGCCGCCGAGCCTCTCGAGGCGGCATTCGGCTCCGGCCGGCACATCGAAACGGAACGGAGTGCAGCCCCGGCCGGTCCCGAGTCGCAGTTCGGTATTGACCGCCAGGCGCACCTCGTCGGCCATTCCTTCGCGGAGGAACATCGAGAGGATCTGTGCGCCGCCCTCGACGAGCAGGTGGCGGATGCCGCGTTTCTCGAGGGCGGTGACGACCTGTGCTGCCGTATGTGAACCTTCGGTTTGGATAACTTCCGCAACGGATTCCAAATCAAGGCATTCCACTTCAGAGAATACGTATCTGTCGGCGTCGCCTTCGCTGAAGAAGCGCAGCGCCGGGTCGAGTTTTCCGGAGCGTGTCACCACGACCTTGGCGATGTCGGGGCGCAGGCCGGCGGCCCGACGGCGTTCGCGCACGGCCTCGTCGCGCAGCAGGAGCGCCGGGTTGTCGCGCCGCAGGGTCTCGGCCCCCACAAGGATTGCGTCGCATTGCCCGCGCAGGCGCAACACCGCCGCCCAGTCCTCGGGCGTCGAGATCATGAGCCGCTCGGGCCCGTTGTCGTCCAGATAGCCGTCGGCCGTTGCCGCGGCGGAGAGTGTCACTCGCATTGTTTCAGCGTTAAGAGGGTTATTTCGGGACGTGCACCCAACCGCATCGGATAACCTACATATCCCGTGCCGTCGTTGATGTAGAGCGTCCGTCCGTCGTCGTTGTCGTAGCGTCCGCTCCAGTGCTCGTAGAGCCAGGATGCCGGGGACCACCCGCGGCCCGAGAAGCGGATCTTCAGCTGCATCGCGTGGACGTGTCCCGAGAGGGTCAGGTCGCCGTATCCGGCTGCCGTGATCTGTTCCCAGAGCTGGGGAACGTGTGCCAGCGTGATGTTGAATGTCTCGCGGGGTACGCCCCCGTAGGCCTTGTCCATCCCCGTGGCGGGGAGGTTGCGGTTGTGGCGGAGCCACCGCAGGGCGGGGTCGAACGAGAGTCCTGTCAGCGAGATGCTGTCGCCGCCACGGCGGATGTAACATGTCCGGTTGTCGAGAACGTGCCACCCCATCGCCTCTTGCCGGTCGATGAGGTTGCGGAGGTTGTCGGCGATGGTGTGGTGCAGCGAGTCCTTGATGTAGGTTCCCACGTCGTGGTTGCCCGTGACCGAGTAGACCGGGGCCTCGATGCGTTGGAGCAGCCGGGCCATCCGTTCGTCGAGCTCTGCGGCGCGGATGTTCACCAGGTCGCCCGTGAAGAGCACCAGGTCGGGCCGCAGGGCGTTGATGCGGTCGGCAAGGCGTCCCAGCTCGCGCTCGGGTGAGACGATCGTCCCCAGGTGGAGGTCCGAGATCTGTACGAGGCGCATGCCGTCGAATGCCGCGGGAAGGCGTTCCGAGCAGATCTCCACCCGGCTGACGCGCAGCGACGTGCGGCCCAGCGTAGCCCCCCAGAGCAGCGTGACGGCGATCAGTGCGGCCGCGATGTTGCCCGCACGGCGCCATCCGATGAGGCGGAACGGGTAACGGGCCAGGCGCGGCAGGACAGTGAACAGCCACGCCCAGAGGAGCCACATCGACGCCTGTACGACCGCCGTGGTGTTGTCGCGGCTCAGCGTGCCGATAAGGATCGCCGCCAGGGGCAGCAGGTCGGTGACGACGGCCCATACGATGCGGCCGGCCGGAATGGGCCGCCGCCGGCGGAACCGGTGGAAATGGTACCAGTCGGCCGCCATGGCTGCGGCCATAAGAATAAATATAGGTATTGCGAGAAACATCTGTTGTTCGGGACGAGGTCTTGTATGATGCAAAGATAAGAAAATTCGCGAATCCCCCTCCTCTTTTTTTGGCATACGACTTGCGAAAGTACGGGTAAATGCAAAAACATACAGATGATGAAAATGATCCGATTCGCTATCTGGACGGCCGGGCTTCTGCTGATGCTCCCCGCCGTCGCAAGCACGCCGCGGGGGCAGGAGCACGACCGCCGGGAGGCCCTCCGCGACCATGCCGAAACCCACCGCAAGGGGTTTCAGCAGACCGACGTTCCGCAGTTTGTCTTCCCCGTCAGCGGCAACCGTTTCTCGTTCTCGGTCGGCGGCTTCATCAACCTGCGGGGGGCCTACGACATGGGGGGCATGGTCGATAACATCGACTTCGTGACCTACGACATTCCGGTGCCGGGCAGCTACGCCACCCGGCAGAAACTCACGATGGATGCCTCGACGTCGCGGCTCTTCGTCAAGGCGATCGCGAATACGCGGAGCCTCGGGCGCGTGGTGGTCTACATCGACGGGGATTTCCGCGGCGGCGCGGTGAACAGCTACACGCCGCGTCTGCGCTCGGCCTATGTCTCGTTCCTGGGGCTGACTCTCGGCCGCGACGTGACGACCTTCTGCGACCTGGCGGCCGCGCCGACGACCATCGACTTCCAGGGCCCGAACGCCTACAACTTCAATTTTGCCACGCTCATCCGTTACGAATGCTCGTTTGCCGACGACCGACTCTCGTTCGGCGTGGCGGCCGAGATGCCTGCCGTGAGCGGGACCTACGGCGAGGGATTCGAGCCCATTCCGCAGCGCGTTCCCGACATCCCGGCCTACATCCAGTATGCGTGGGGGCCGGAGCGTTCGAGCCACCTGCGCGCCTCGGTCGTCCTGCGCGACATGTACCTGCACAACCTCCGCACCGCGGAGAACACCTCGCTGCTGGGCTGGGGCGTACAGTTGAGCGGGACAATCCGCTGCTGCCGGGCGTTCCGGATGTTCATGAACGGCGTCTACGGCAAGGGCATCACCCCCTACATTCAGGACTTGACGGGTGCCGGGCTGGACTTCACGCCCGATCCGCGGAATGCCGCCTACATCCAGACGATGCCGATGTGGGGCTGGCAGGCCGCCGGGCAGTTCTCGCTGACACGGCGGCTGACCCTGTCGGGCGGCTACTCGACCGTCCGCATACAGCGCAGCCACGGATTCTATGCCGACGACGAGTACAAGCGCGGGCAGTACATCTTCGGAAACCTGTTCTATGCGCTCACGCCGCGCTGCACCCTGGCGGCCGAATACCTCTACGGTTCGCGCCGCAACATGTCCGATGCGGAGAACCATGCCAACCGGGTGAATGTCATGCTGCAGTACACTTTCTGACCGGACTCGTTCCGCAGGACGGTTTTTTCGGGCGATTCCCTGCGGGGGTCGCCCGCTTTTTCGTATCTTTGTCCGCGGGAGGCGGCCTGCGGCGGCACACGTCCGGCCGTCTCCGGCAAACACGCGGGAGAATCATGGAATTTCTGACACAATACAACCTTACGGGACTGGTGATCGGCGTGGCGACGTTTCTGATCATCGGTCTCTTCCATCCGCTCGTCATCAAGGGCGAGTACTATTTCGGCGTGCGGATCTGGTGGCTTTTCCTCCTGATGGGGATCGCGGCCGTCGCCGCATCGATCGCCGTGCGCCAGTTGCTCTGGTCCACGCTGCTGGCCGTGTGGGGCGCTTCGTCGCTGTGGAGCATCGGCGAACTCTTCGAACAGCGCAAGCGGGTGGCCAAGGGGTGGTTCCCGCAGAATCCCAAACGGAAACGGAAGTAGGCCGTGCGTATCGGAATCCGGCATATCGCGGTGATCGTGCTGCTGGCGGGGGTCTCTTGCACGCCGGCCGGAAGGCCTTCGGCCACCCTGCCCGAACCGCCGCCGCAGCGCGTCAGGATGTTCTTCGGCGGCGACGTGATGCAGCACCTGCCGCAGGTCGAGGCGGCCCGCAGCGGCGGGGGCTTTGACTACTCGCCGGTCTTCGAGGCGCTGGCCCCGAGGATGCACGGGGCGGATATTGCCGTGGTGAACCTCGAGACGACGCTGACCTCCTCTGCGACCTATTCGGGCTACCCGATGTTCCGCTCCCCCGTCGTGCTGGCCGACGCCCTCCGCGAGGCCGGCGTGGATGTGGCCGTGCTGGCCAACAACCACTGCTGCGACGGCGGAGCCGCGGGAATCCGCACGACGATCCGCGAACTCGACCGCTGCGGCATCCGCCATACGGGCGTCTTTGCCGACAGCGCCGATTACCGCCGCAACCATCCGCTCCGCCTCACCTGGTGCGGGGTGCGGATCGCCCTGGTCAATTACACCTACGGGACGAACGGCCTTCCGGTGCCGGCCGGTACAATTGTGAACCTCATCGACACGCTGCGTATGGCAGCCGATCTCGAACGTGCCCGCCGCGGGGCCGACTTCGTGGTGGCCTGCATGCACTGGGGCAACGAGTACGAGCGCCGCGAGAACGCCTCGCAGCGGGCTGTGGCCGGCTTCCTCCGCCGTCACGGCGTGGATCTGGTGGTGGGAAGCCACCCGCATGTGGTCCAGCCGTGGCGTGCCGACTCGTCGCACGTGGTGCTCTTCTCGCTGGGCAACCTGGTCTCGAACCAGCGGCGGCGCTACACCGACGGCGGGCTGGTGGCCTGCATCGAGGCGCTGCGCCACCCCGACGGGCGCATGACCTACCGCCTCGACCCGGTTCCGGTGTGGGTCGCCCTGCCCCGCTACCGCATCCTGCCGCCCGAGGCGGCTGACACGATGCACCTTCCGGCCGACTACGCCCGCTTCCGTGAGGACCTGCGCGAGCTGACCGGCGGTGAACTATAAGTTCGGCAAATGGCACTATCGGAAGATCCGATCGTTTTTATTTGCCGGCATGCGGGTAATTTCCTATTTTTGCCGACACACATCAAACATTACGACTTATGGAAAAGAGCATCAAAGGTACGCGTACCGAGCAGAATCTGTTGAAGGCCTTCGCCGGCGAGAGCCAGGCACGGAGCCGTTATGTGTTTTTTGCCAGCCAGGCCAAGAAAGAGGGCTACGAGCAGATCGCAGGTGTCTTTCTGGAGACGGCCGAGCAGGAGAAGGAGCACGCCAAGCGTTTTTTCAAGTTCCTCGAGGGCGGCGAAGTGACCATCACGGCCAGCTACCCCGCCGGAAAGATCGGCACGACGCAGGAGAATCTGCTGGCTGCGGCGCGCGGTGAGAATGAGGAGTGGGATGTGCTCTACCGCGAGTTCGCGCAGGTGGCCGACGAGGAGGGCTTCACGGAGATCGCCACGGCATTCCGCATGATTTCGGTGGTCGAGGCCGAGCACGAGCGTCGCTACCTGAAGCTGTTGAGCCGCCTGACCGACGGCGATTTCTTCAAGCGCGACGGCAAGATCTGGTGGCAGTGCCGCAACTGCGGCTACATCGTCGAAGCCGAGCAGGCTCCGCTCATGTGCCCCGCCTGCAAGCACCCGCAGGCCTACTTCGAGCCCAAGAAGGAGAACTATTGATAGTCTGTCGCACCAAGCGTCGGCCGGCGGCCGCATGCGCAGACTGAAACCTGCCCCGGCAGGGATGGAACAACGGGGAGGCGGATTCCGAAAGGAGATCCGCCTCCCCGTTTGTATGCCGGCTCCGATACAGGCGGCGTCTTTGGAACGAAACATTCCCTTCGCCGAATCTTTACCGCCGTGACATGAGATTGTCATCCCGAGCGGCCAACTTTGCAGCGTGGAAAAAGAAGATAAAGGAAAACGTATGACGTTGAGAAAAATCATTGCTGCACTGTTCGCTTCGGGATACTGCCTCACGGCCGCCGCTGCGGTCGTCGAGGGGGTCGTGGCGGACCGGACGACCCGTGAACCGCTCATCGGAGCGACCGTGCTGGTGGAGGGCACGACTAAAGGTACGACGACCGACGCCCTGGGACATTTCGGGCTCGACCTTCCCGATGGGGACCATACGCTCGTGGTTTCCTATGTTTCGTATGTCCCGTGCCGCGTGGAGGTCACGGGCAGTCAGACCGGGCTGGAGATCCTTCTTGAGCCCGATGCGCAGACGCTGTCGGCCGTGAAGGTGACCGGCCGCCGCAACCTCGAGTCGGAGCGGAGTCTCCAGACCGAGCGCATCGCCTCGAACGTGGCTATCGAGAACATGGGCGCCCGGGAGATGTCGCTCAAGGGCATCTCGAACGTGCAGGAGGGTGTCCGGAAGATCTCGGGAATCTCCGTGGCCGATGCCGGCCAGCTTATCGTGCGCGGCCTGGGCGACCGTTACAGCATCACGACGCTCAACGGCCAGCCGATCGCCTCGCCCAACCCCGACAACAAACTCATCCCGCTCGACATATTCCCCTCTTCGACGGTCAAGAACATCACCGTGAGCAAGGTCTACGAAGCCGGTTCCTATGCCGACTATTCGGGCGCCCACATCGACATCGACACCAAGGAGAGTACGGGTGAGCATTTCTTTTCGGCCGAGGTGAACGTCGGCGGACGGTTCAATACGCTGGGCGGCGACTTCTACCGCATGGACCGCCGCTCGCTCTTCACGCAGCCGAAGGTCGATGCACGGGCGATATCGGGCTCTCTCTCCGATTTCCGTCAGTACGTCACCTCGCGCGACATCTTCGACACGGACTTCTCGGTGTCGAGCCGCCGGGCGCTGCCCGTCTTCGGGGGCAACCTGGCCTGGGGCCGCGACTTCAAGGTGGGGCGTCAGACGCTCAGCGTCCTGGCTTCGGGAGGCATGAGCAACGACATGCAGACGATGAACGATGCCGAATTCCGGCTGCTCGAGGCCACCGGCATCGTGACCGACGAATACGGTTATGACAGTTATGAGAGTGAACTGAAAATGGCGGCTCTGGCGAGCCTTGGCTTGACCATGCGCGATGCCGACCGCATCAGTTACACTTTCTTCTTTGCACGCAATGCTTCGGATACATACATGCGCCGCGAGGGCTACGACCAGGAGGGACACCAACTGATCGGCAGCAACGACGTGCTGCACGTCTACAAGCTGATGACCCACCAGCTGAGCGGCGTGCACGAGTTCGGCGAGCGGTGGAAACTCCGCTGGAGCGGCTCCTGGTCGGGGACCTCCTCGGACGAGCCGGACCGCCGCCAGGTGATGTTCCTCAAGAACGGCGACGGTTCGCTGTCGCTCTTCAAACTCAACCAGCAGGAGACGATGCGCTACTTCGGCACGCTCGACGAGAAGGAGTGGAACGTCCACGTGGCTGCCGACTACCTCTTCGGCGCGGGGCACAAGCTGACCTTCGGCGCGGCCTGCAAGGACAAGAGCCGCGACTATACGGCCACCCGCTTCTATTATGACCTGGACCGGCTTTCGCCGCAGATCGACGACATCTACGACACGGACGGCTACCTGAATTTCGCCAACGTGGCCAACGGTTCGCTGGTCATCGACCGCCAGCAGCAGCCCAAGGACAGCTACGATGCGGGCAACACGATCGCTGCGGTGTATGCATCGGTGGACCTCAAGCCGACCGAGCGGCTGCTCATCAACGCCGGCCTGCGCCTCGAGATGTCGAAGCAGTGGGTCGATTATGCCAACGACCAGAGCATCCGTCAGCGCCGCAACCTCGACAAGAGCGACCTCTTCCCGGCGCTCAACCTCCGCTATTCGCTCGGTGAGCGGCAGCAGCTGCGGCTTGCCCTCTCGCGGACCGTCACGCGGCCGTCGTTCATCGAGATGGCCCCGTTCCTCTACCAGGAGTCCTACGGTTCGGTGCAGCTGCGCGGTAACGAGGAGCTGGTGAACAGCTACAACTACAACGTCGATCTGCGCTACGAGTTGCTCAACCGCCGCGGTGACATGATCTCGGTAACGGGATATTACAAATTCCTCGACGAGCCGATCGAGCGCGTGCAGATGCTCTCGGGCGGCGCCGCGGTCCACACCTTCCGCAACGCCGACAACGGCATGGCGGCCGGTATCGAGGTCGAGGTGCGCAAGTCGCTGACCGAGACGCTGCGCATCGGGGCCAACGGAACCTACATGTACACGAACGTGACACTGCCCGACGGCGGAGCCTACACGAACAAGGAGCGCGCACTGCAGGGGGCTTCGCCCTACCTGGTCAATGCCGACATCACCTGGTCGCCCCGCTTCGACGAGGTGCGGCAGCTCAACCTGGCGCTGCTCTACAACCTGCAGGGACCGCGCATCCATGCCGTCGGCATCTCGGGGCTGGGCGACGTCGAGCAGCTTCCGGTCCATACGCTCAACTTCACGGCCGGCTACCGCATCAACCGTTGGGCCGAGGTCAAGGTGCAGTTCTCCGACCTGCTGGGCCGGGCGCTGGTCTTCGAGCAGGAGGTCCCCCAGACGGGTGAGACCGTCGAGGTGGAGCGCTACCGTCCGGGCACGGGCTTCGAAGTGGGGCTGAACCTGCGCTTCTGACGCGATGCGGCCCGGCGGCGGATCACGACGGGCGAAATTCGGAAAATAAAGACAATAAACCATCATTTAATCAATGTTTTAAGATGAAAACGTATTGGAAACTCATTGCAGCGGCACTGATTGCCGGCTCGGTATGTGCAACTTCTTGCGACGACAACGATGACAACGGCGGCGGGGCCCAGGGCCTGAGCGGCGAAATCGCTTCGGGTGCGACGCTCGAGGGCAATGTCGTCGGCGACACCTACCTGCTCAAGGGTGCCTCCTACAAGTTGAGCGGCGGCCTGCACGTCAAGGCCGGAGCTACGCTCCACATCGCCGAGGGTGTCGAGATCGTGGCTGTCGATGACAGCAAGGTGGACTACATCCTCGTCGAGCAGGATGCCAAAATCGACGCCGAAGGCACGGCCTCGTCGCCGATCGTGATGACCAGCGAGTTGAAGAAGTCGGGCGCCTGGGGCGGTATCCACATCTGCGGCCGCGCCCACACGAATGCCGGTACGGGCGTACTCTCCGAGATCGGCAACGCCCCCTACGGAGGCTCGAACGATGCCGACAATTCGGGCGTGCTGCGCTACATCCGCCTCGAGTACACGGGCTTCGCCTTCGACGAGGAGCACGAGGCCAACGGCGTGTCGTTCTACGGCGTGGGCAACGGCACCGAGGTCGAGTACCTGCAGGCCTACATGGGCTCGGACGACGGCTTCGAGTTCTTCGGCGGTTCGGTCGATGTGAAGCATATGGTGGTGACCAACTGCTCGGACGACTCGTTTGACTGGACCGAGGGCTGGAACGGCCGCGGACAGTTCCTGGTAGCCTATCAGGAGGCCTCCTCGTCGCTCGGATACGACTGCGACTGCCTGATGGAGTGCGACAATAACGGCAACAACGCCGCAGCCACGCCGGTAGCCCACCCCGTGCTGTCGAACGTGACGCTCGTAGGCAACGGTTCCGACACGCAGGGCGTGCGTCTGCGTGCCGGTACGCAGGTCGAGCTCTACAACGCCATCGTGACGGGCAAGGGCAAGTGCATCACCACCGAGACCACCGAGACGGACACGGCGCTCAAGAACGGCACCTCGAAACTCGAGTACATCGCCATGAGCACCGAACTCGTTCCGAAGAACGGCACCTATACCAACGCCGACTTCGAGGCAGCCGAAGGCAACTCGACCGACTATGTCAATGCGCTGACGAACAACTATGTCGGCACGATCGACGGCGGCAAGACGCTCTCCGATCCGTTCTTCGAGACGGCAGCCTACCGGGGTGCCGTTCCCGCCGACGCCGACTGGACTTCGGGCTGGACGCGTTGAGGCTCCGCACCGGCGGATGCGCATGCAGGGAGACCCTCTCTTTGGCGGAGGGCCTCCCTTTTCGTTGCCGGGGCTGCGGCCTGCGGGCGACGAAAAAGGGAGGTGCGGGACGCGGAATTCCGGAAAAAGGTCGTATCTTTGCACAAATACGCAGTAAAACGAACGATTGAAAGATATGGCAGACGAAAAAATCATCTTTTCGATGGTCGGCGTGAGCAAGACCTTCACCAACCAAAAGCGGGTGCTGAACAACATCTACCTCTCGTTTTTCTACGGCGCGAAGATCGGTATCATCGGTCTGAACGGTTCGGGAAAATCGACGCTGATGAAGATCATCGCCGGAATCGACAAGAATTTCGAGGGCGAGGTGGTCTTCTCGCCGGGATATACGGTGGGCTACCTCGAGCAGGAGCCCAAACTCGATGACGCGAAGACCGTGAAGGAGGTGGTCGAGGAGGGGTGCGCCGAGACGGTGGCTCTCCTCAAGGAGTATGAGGAGATCAACATGAAGCTCTGCGAGCCGATGTCGGACGACGAGATGGCGCGGCTCATCGAGCGTCAGGGCGAACTCTACGAGAAGATCGACCACTGCAACGGCTGGGAACTGGACAGTGTGCTCGAGCGGGCGATGGACGCCCTGCGGTGCCCCGATCCCGACCAGCCGGTCAAGGTGCTCTCGGGCGGTGAGCGCCGCCGCGTGGCGCTGTGCCGCCTGTTGCTGCAGCAGCCCGACGTGCTGCTGCTGGACGAGCCGACGAACCACCTCGACGCCGAGTCGATCGACTGGCTCGAGCAGCACCTCCAGCAGTACAAGGGAACGGTGATCGCCGTGACGCACGACCGCTACTTCCTGGACAACGTCGCCGGCTGGATCCTCGAACTCGACCGCGGCGAGGGCATCCCCTGGAAGGGCAACTACTCGGGCTGGCTCGAGCAGAAGACCAAGCGCATGGCCATGGAGGAGAAGCAGGAGTCGAAGCGCCGCAAGACCCTCGAGCGCGAGCTGGAGTGGGTGCGCATGTCGCCTTCGGGCCGCCATGCCAAGTCGAAGGCGCGTCTGTCGGCCTACGACAAGCTGATGAACGAGGATGCGAAGCAGAAGGAGGAGAAGCTCGAGATCTTCATCCCGAACGGACCGCGTCTGGGCGACGTGGTGATCGAGGCGCACGACGTCTCGAAGGCCTTCGGCGACCGCGTGCTCTACGAACACCTCGACTTCTCGCTGCCGCCCGCCGGCATCGTGGGCGTCATCGGCCCCAACGGTACGGGCAAGACGACCCTCTTCCGCATGATCATGGGGCTCGAGGAGCCTACGAGCGGTTCGTTCCGCGTGGGCCCGACGGTCAAGCTGGCCTATGTGGACCAGCAGCACAAGTCGATCGATCCCGAGAAGACCGTTTTCGAGGTGATCTCGGGCGGCCTGGACCTCATCACGCTGGGCAACCGCCAGGTCAATGCCCGGGCCTATGTCGCCCGCTTCAACTTCTCGGGTGCCGACCAGGAGAAGAAGTGCGGCATGCTGTCGGGCGGTGAACGCAACCGCCTCCACCTGGCCCTCGCGCTCAAGGAGGAGGGTAACGTGCTGCTGCTCGACGAGCCGACCAACGACATCGACGTCAATACGCTGCGTGCACTGGAGGAGGGCCTCGAGAACTTTGCGGGCTGCGCCGTCGTCATCTCGCACGACCGCTGGTTCCTCGACCGCATCGCCACGCACATCCTCTCGTTCGAGGGCGACTCGAAGGTGGTCTTCTACGAGGGCACCTACTCGGAATACGAGGCCTGGAAGCGTGCGCAGGGCGAGGATACGACCCCGCACCGCGTGAAGTACAAGAAACTGATGGCTTGACGGCATGCGCATCGTCACCTTTTTCCTGCTCATCCTGGGGCTTTGTTCATGCGGGATGCCGGCAAACCGTCCGGTCGATGCGTTTGTCTGGGACCGGCTTTGCGCCCACGAAGATCCGGACTGCGTAGAACCGGTCGGGACGTGCGATGCCGACGGATTCCTCGCCGAAATGGAGCGGTTTCCTTGGCATGAGCAGGCGCGCGAGGCGCTGAAGCTCAGGAAAAACTCCCCCACGCTGTCGGTATCGGATTTGAAGAGCGACTGTTCGCTTTTCATTTCGTCCGCAGTGGATGACAACGACAGGCTGGGCTATTTTGTCGGATATGTCTATCCCGGAGAGCAGGGAATGCGGGCCCCTCGCCACGTGAACATATATGAGGTCGGCCAGATGGAAGCGATCCGCGAAATGGTTATCCTCTTCTTTCGTCGCGACGAGGCCGCATTGAAGCGCCTCGTCGGGGAATACCCCCTGTACCTGGAGACGCGCGATGATACAGGTTGGAAAAAATACCTGAAAATGAAACAAAAGTTTATATAATATGGCACAGAAACCTTCGATACCCAAGGGTACGCGCGACTTCTCCCCCGCGGAGATGATGCGCCGCAACTATATTTTCGACACGATCCGTTCGGTCTTCCGCACCTACGGCTTCGCTCCGCTCGAGACCCCCGCCATGGAGAACCTCTCGACGCTGCTGGGCAAGTACGGCGACGAGGGCGACAAGCTCCTCTTCCGGGTGCTCAACTCGGGCGACTATGCCGCCGGGCTCTCGGACGAGGAGGTGCGGCAGGCGTCGCGCATCAGCGAGAAGGGACTCCGCTACGACCTGACGGTCCCCTTCGCCCGCTACGTCGTGCAGCACCAGGGCGAGCTGACCTTCCCCTTCAAGCGTTACCAGATGCAGCCCGTGTGGCGTGCCGACCGGCCGCAGAAGGGGCGCTACCGCGAGTTCTACCAGTGCGACGTCGATGTCATCGGCACCCGCTCGTTGCTGTGCGAGGTGGAGCTCGTGGAGATCGTCGAACGGGTGTTCCGCGCGCTGGGCATCCGTGTGGCGCTGAAGATGAACAACCGCAAGATCCTCTACGGCATTGCCGAGGCGATCGGCCATGCCGACAAGATGATGGACATTACGGTGGCCATCGACAAGCTCGAGAAGATCGGCCTGGACAACGTGAAGGCCGAGCTGCTCGAGCGGGGGCTGTCGCAGGAGGCGGTGGACCGGCTTCAACCGATTCTTGAGCTGAGTGGTGACAATGCGCAGAAACTCGATCGGTTGAGTGAAGTGCTGGCCTCGTCGGAAACGGGCCTTCGCGGCATCGACGAGATGCGGACGATCTTCGGCTGTGTCGCTTCGCTCGGGCTGGAGCTTCCGGTCGAACTGGACCTCTCGCTGGCCCGCGGGCTCAACTACTATACGGGCGCCATCTTCGAGGTCAAGGCGCTCGACTTCGCCATCGGGTCGATCTGCGGCGGCGGCCGTTACGACGACCTGACGGGTATCTTCGGCATGCCCGGCATGTCAGGTGTCGGCATTTCGTTCGGCGCCGACCGCATCTACGACGTCATGACGGGGCTCGATCTCTTCCCGGCCGGGGTCTCCTGCTCGACCCGGGCGCTCTTCGTGAACCTCGGGCCCGAGGAGCAGGCCGCCGTGCTGCCTCTGCTGCGCGGGGTCCGCGATGCGGGCATCCCCGCAGAGATCTACCCCGAGCCGGCCAAGATGAAGAAACAGATGGAATATGCCAACCGCCGCGGCGTGCCCTTCGTGGTGATTGTCGGCTCGGAGGAGTTGGCCGCCGGCGCCGCCACGGTGAAGAACATGCAGACGGGCGAGCAGAGCCGTGTGGCTTTCGACCGGATCGCCGGAGCGCTCCGCACGGAGGAGTAGGCGCACCGGATCCGTATCATCCCGAGAGAAGAGCCATGAAGAGGGTGAAACGACTCCTTGCGGCGTGTCTGGCACTCGCGGCGCTCCTGCCGCTCGGCGCCCAGGAGTTGTCGCAACAGCAGCAGGATCTGCTGCAGCTGCAGAAGTTCGCGCAGATCTACCGCTACCTGACGAACGCCTATGTCGATGAAGTGGATACCGCTCCCGTCATCGAGGGGGCCATCACGGGCATGCTTGAACGGCTCGACCCCCACTCGGCCTATATCCCGGCCGAGGAGATGAAGTCCGTGAGGGAGAGCTTCGACGGGGAGTTCAGCGGTATCGGCGTGGAGTTCAACGTGCTGCGCGACACGGTCATCGTGGTCAATACGATCGCCGGAGGACCGGCCGAGCGGGTCGGTGTCCGGCCCAACGACCGGATCGTGCGCATCGATACGCTCGATGCCGTGGGGATGACACGCGCCGATGTCCCGAAATACCTGCGCGGGGCGACGGGAACGAAGGTCGCCATCGATGTTGTGCGGCACGGTACGCCCGGATGGCTCCATTTCGTGATCGTCCGCGACCGGATTCCGCTCAACACGGTCGATGCCGCCTACCGCGTTGCCGACGGCGTGGGCTACATCAAGGTGAACCGCTTCGGGAACACCACGATGTCGGAGTTCAGGGAGGCCTACCGCAAGCTGGGACGCCCCGAGGGGCTGATCCTCGACCTGCAGGGCAACGGCGGCGGCCTGCTCGAACAGGCCATCGAGATGGCGGGGTTCTTCCTGCCGCGCGGCGCCGTGGTCGTCTCGACCGAGGGACGCGCTGTTCCGTCGGTCTCCTACGAGACGCAGAGTCCGGGCGAGGACATGAAGGGCCGGCTGGTGGTTCTGGTGGACGAGACGTCGGCTTCGGCCTCGGAGATCGTGGCCGGGGCCATGCAGGACTGGGACCGCGGCATCGTGGTCGGCCGCCCGAGCTTCGGCAAGGGCCTTGTGCAGCGGCAGGTCGGCCTGCCCGACGGTTCGGCCGTGCGCATCACCGTGGCCCGCTACCACACCCCTTCGGGGCGGGTCATCCAGCGTCCCTACGAGCAGGGCAAGCGGCGCGAGTACTATCTGGACCACCTGCGGCGCTACGACGACCGCACGCGCGACTCGCTCGACGCCGGGGCGCCCGAGTTCCGGACCCTCCGCACGGGGCGGAAGGTCTACGGCGGTGGCGGCATCCGTCCCGACGTGATCGTGGCTCCCGATACGGCCGGATACTCGAATTACTATGGCGAACTGGTCCGCCGGGGCGTGACGGCCGATTTCGTGAACGGGTGGCTCGACCGCACGCGCGACTCGCTAGCGCGGTGCTACCCCGCTTTTGCGGACTTCGCCGCCGGCTTCGAGGTCTCCGACGGAGTGCTCGACGAACTGGTCCGGCTGGGAGAGGAACGCGGAGTGGCATTCGATGCGGACGGATTTGCTGCCTCGTCGCCCGTTCTGTGTATTCAACTCAAGGGACTTGCTGCACAGCGTCTGTACGGTGTGGGGGCTTATTACGAGGTGGTCAATCCGCTGTTGAACGGGGCATACCGGCGTGCGGCGGCCATTCTTGCCGACTGGGATCGGGAGGGACGTCCGTTGCTCGAAGGGCCCGAAGGATGAAATTAACGGGCGGATTTTTTTGCGGTTCGGTTTATTTTGTGTATATTCGTATACGTGAAGACTGAAATCGTATACGACCGAACCCAAAAAGTAACGCCTATGTCACCCTTATTTACACCGCGCCGCGAAGGGGAGGAATTTCATGAAGACCAGATCCTCTCGAAAGCAGTCAAGGCGGGTCGGCGCACCTATTTTTTCGATGTCAGGGCTACGCGAGGAGATGACTATTTCCTGACCATCACGGAGAGTCGCAAGACGGTCGATGCCGAAGGCAGGACGACCTACGACCGGCATAAGATCTTCCTCTACAAGGAAGATTTCGACAAGTTCGTGCATGGCCTGAGCGAGACGCTCGACTACATCCGCAGCCATCGTCCCATGCCGGAACCCGAACTGCAGGAATGACCCCTGCCCGGAGCGGCCCGATGCCTTTCAGGGCTGGGTCACGGCAGGATGTGCCCGAACCGGATGTCGGGACGGCAGATCGGCGATGTCGGAAAAACAAGAGGGCCCGGGGCCCGCAAAAGTTACCGGATACGCGAAGGCGGATTCCGGTTTTTTTGTCTCCTGCGGCCGCCTGCCGCCGGTGTTTTCCCGCGTTGTTCCGCACGGCGGTTCCGACTCTTGTCCGGGCATCTGTTCCGGGGCGTCCGTATCGGTCCGGACGATCTCCTGCCCCGCCCTCGGGCGGCCCCGGAAACGATCTCTTTTTTTGGATAAATTTTGGCATTGCCGTGCGCATCCGCTATCTTTGCAACCAATTAATTTAACCGATGCTCCGGCGTACGGGGCCGGAAACTGCCGCGGCGTCTGCTGCGCCGGCGTGCGGCCGGCATTCGGACCCGGAGTCTCCAACCTGCAAAGACATGAATTTCACTCGTTCCGTCGTGCTGGCGCTCAAGGGTTGCGCCATGGGCATGGCCGATGTCGTACCGGGCGTTTCGGGCGGTACGATCGCTTTCATCTCCGGAATCTACGAAGAGTTGATCGACTCGATCCGCAGCGTCGATGCCACGGCTCTGCGGCTGCTCGTGCGCTTGCGCCTCGGCGAGCTGTGGCGCCACATCAACGGCAGTTTCCTGCTGCCCGTGCTGTTGGGCATCGCCGTCGCGATCTTCTCGCTTGCCCGGCTGATGACCTATCTGTTGCAGCACCACCCGATCGAGATCTGGTCGTTCTTCTTCGGCCTGATCATCGCCTCGGCGCTGCTCGTTGCCCGGCAGGTCGGTCGCTGGGACTGGCGTTCGGTGCTGTCGTTCGCCGTCGGCGCCGCCGCCGCATGGTGGATCACCGTCGCCACGCCGACCGAGACACCCAACGACTGGTGGTTTGTCATGCTGTCGGGAGCCATTGCCATCTGTGCCATGATCCTGCCCGGCATTTCGGGGGCCTTCATCCTGCTGCTGCTCGGCAAGTACCAGTACATCATGCAGGCGGTTGGCGACCTGAACATCCCGGTGATCGTCATCTTCGTCGTGGGAGCCGCGGCAGGTATCATCTCCTTTTCGCACCTGCTGTCGTGGCTGCTCAAGCGGTGGCACGACGTCACGGTGGCCGTGCTGATGGGGTTCATGGTCGGATCGCTCAACAAGGTGTGGCCGTGGAAGGAGGTCGTCGAAACCTACACCGACAGCCACGGGGCCCTGCAGCCGCTTGTCGAGCGGAACATCGCTCCCGGGCATTTCGAGATGCTCTACGACCGGCCGTCGATGCTTGTCGAGGCGGTTGTGCTCTGCATCGTCGGGTTTCTGGTGATCTACGGCATCGAGCTGCTGGCGCGGATCATGAGCGCCCGGAAGGAGAAATAGCCATGCGGAAGTTCGGCTTGATCGGGCGGCCGCTGGCCCATTCGGCCTCGGCACGCTACTTCGGCGAGAAGTTTGCGCGGGAGCATCTTCACGACTGCAGCTATGCGCTCTACGAGTTGGAGTCGATCGACCGGTTCCCGGCGCTGCTGGCCGCCGAACCCGACTTGTGCGGCGTGAATGTAACGATCCCCTACAAGCAGGCGGTGCTGCCCCTGCTGGAGCGGATCTCTCCCGAGGCCGCAGCCATCGGGGCGGTCAATTGCATCCGCCGTGCGGCGGACGGCGGTCTGGAGGGGTTCAATACGGACATCATCGGGCTGCGGGCGTCGCTCGACCGGTTGCTGGGCGACCGGGACCCCGGGCAGGCGCTTGTTCTCGGGACCGGCGGAGCCGCACAGGCCGTGCAGTTTGCGCTTGCCGAGCGGAACATTCCCTATGCGCTGGTGTCGCGCGATCCGGCCCGGGGAAACTATACCTACGACAACCTGCCGTGCGAAGCGGTGGCCGAGAGCCGGCTGATCGTGAATGCTTCGCCCGTGGGGACCTACCCTGCCGTAGACGAGGCACCGCGGATTCCCTATGCTTACGTGACTCCGGAGCACTGTCTGCTCGATCTGGTCTACAATCCGCCGCTGACGCGCTTCCTCGATTTCGGCCGTCAGCGCGGGGCGCGGACGCTCAACGGCGAGGTGATGTTCCGCGAGCAGGCCGAAGCCTCGTGGCGGATCTGGAGCGGGCTCGAGGGGTGATCCGGTAATTTGGGCTCATGCATGTTTTGATCAAGGCTGGAATACAATGAGGTGGTTGATTCTTTCCGTCTGTGCCTTTTGGGCTGCTGGTACGGCGACGGCTCAGCAGTTGCCGGCGACGGATGTGGAACCGCCCCGTTACGACGGGGCTGTAGTCAAGGTCTACATGACCCGTTTGGTGGCTAAGGTCCGGGATCTGGCCGTCGAGGAGCGGATCCCGGCCGACTCGCTTTCGGAGGAGGTAGTCCTGGCGCTGCGGCTGGATACGCTCGGGCAGGTCGTGGAGCGGCGGTTTTTGGACAATGCCTGCTCCGGAGCGGACCGCTGCGAGGTCGATCCGGCGACGCCCGCCACGCGGCGGGTTATTCTGAAGGCCTGTGATGAGATGGAGGGAACGTGGAGCCCTGCACGCCGCGGCGACGGCCGTGCGGTGAATTATACGCTTCGCATGAAACTGTGGCTTCCGCTCGGGAAGATCGAGCGGGCGGTGAATCCCGATCCGCTGCTCTTCATGGGCGGGGATCCCTACCCGGCTTTCTACGAATGGGTGCGCAGCCGCGTGGGATTCAATTCGTTGCGCTTTCCCGGGGTCAATGGCAGGATGCGGATCCTCTTTTACATCGAGCCCGATGGGGATATCACGATCGGCCGCGTGCTGCAGTCGCCCGACAAGGACCTGGAGCGCAAGGTAATCCGGGTGATCCAGCGCAGTCGGGGCAAGTGGACGCCCCGCAAGGTGAACGGCGTGCCGCAGCGCACGTCCTATGAATTCCGCTGCAACTACATCGGAAACGCCTACTGATCCCGCGGCAGTCCGGCTTCCGGGCCGGAGCGGCCCGGGGTGGAGATGTGTGGATCGATAGTGCAACGCCGTCGTACCGGAAGGTGCGGCGGCGCTTTCGTGTTAGCGGTGCTGCAGCAGCGTACGGGCCTTCTCGAGATCCTCTTCGCGGACGATGAGCTGTGCCGGCATCGTGCCGATGGGATAGATGGAAGACATGTATTCGTTGTGGATCGTGGACCAGATTCCGGCGCTGTCGAGCATCGATTTGCTGATTTCGGCCTCCGTGATCGTATTGTACTCCGCCAGTACGGCCATCTTTTCGTCTTGCATAAGCATTCGGGTTTTGGTTGGATATCTAAAGTTAAGCATTTTGTTGATAAAATGCAAGAGTCCTGCCACGAAAACTATCGAAATAATGAGTATCTTTGTCCTTGCTTATCCGGTCCCGTCCCGGGCGGTCCCAAGGCGGCCGGATGGCGTTTGACGACGATAAAACAGCCAATACCAGCATGTCCCAGTTCGTACACCTTCACGTACACTCGCAGTACTCGATCCTCGACGGTCAGGCCAGCATCCAGCGTCTGGTGGACAAGGCCATGGCCGACGGGCAGCCGGGCATCGCCATCACCGACCACGGCGACATGTTCGGAATCAAGGAGTTCTACAACTACGTCAAGAAGGTCAAGGGCAAGTACAAGGACAAGGCCGCCGAGTGCGAGAAGCGTCTTGCCGCCCTGCGCGACGGAACGGAACAGGCAGCCGATCCCGAGGCCGAGATCGCGGCCTGCGAGCGACAAATGGATGACCTGCGCCGCAAGATGGCCTTCAAGCCGATCATCGGCTGTGAGGTCTACGTGGCGCGCCGCCGCCTGCAGGACAAGGAGGGCAAGCCCGACCAGAGCGGCTACCACCTGATCCTGCTGGCCAAGAACCTCAAGGGATACCACAACCTGATCAAGATCGTCTCGAAGGCGTGGACCGAGGGCTTCTACATGCGCCCGCGTACCGACCGCACCGAGATTGAGAAATACCACGAGGGGCTGATCTGCTGTTCGGCCTGCCTGGCCGGCGAGGTGCCCCGCGCCATCACGGCCGACGACATGGAGCGGGCCGAAGAGTCGATCCGCTGGCACAAGGGGGTCTTCGGCGACGACTATTACCTCGAGCTCCAGCTGCACAAGGCGACCGTCGAGCGGGCCAACCACGAGGCCTACCCCATGCAGCTCAAGGTGAACAAGCACCTGCGCGAGCTGGCGGCCAAATACGGTGTGCGCATGGTCTGCACCAACGACGTACACTTCGTGGACGAGGACAACGCCGAGGCCCACGACCGGCTGATCTGCCTCTCGACGGGCAAGGACCTCGACGACCCGAAGCGCATGCTCTACTCCAAGCAGGAGTGGCTGAAGACGACGGCCGAGATGGCCGCGATCTTCGGCGAGACGGATCCCGAGGCGATGCGGACGACGGTCGATATCTGCAACCAGGTCGAGTGCTACTCGATCGACCATGCGCCGATCATGCCGACGTTCGAGATCCCCGAGGAGTTCGGCACCGAGGCCGAATACCGCGCGCGGCTCACCGAGCAGGACCTCTACGACGAGTTCACGCGCGACGAGAACGACAACGTCGTCCTCTCTGAAGAGGAGGGGCGCAAGAAGATCGAGAAACTGGGCGGCTACGACAAGCTCTACCGCATCAAGCTCGAGGCCGACTACCTGGCCAAGCTGACGATGGAGGGGGCGCACAGGCGCTACGGCGAACACCTTACCGAGGAGCAGCAGGAGCGCCTGCGCTTCGAGCTGCACATCATGAAGACGATGGGTTTCCCGGGTTACTTCCTTATCGTGCAGGACTTCATCCGCGCGGCCCGCGAGGAGCTCGACGTCTCGGTGGGCCCGGGCCGTGGCTCGGCGGCCGGTTCGGCCGTGGCCTACTGCCTCGGCATCACGCAGATCGACCCCATCGCCTACGACCTGCTGTTCGAGCGTTTCCTCAACCCCGACCGTATCTCGCTGCCCGATATCGACGTCGATTTCGACGACGACGGCCGCGGCCGCGTGCTCAACTGGGTCACGCAGAAGTACGGCAAGGAGAAGGTCGCCCACATCATCACCTACGGTACGATGGCTACCAAACTGGCCATCAAGGACGTGGCGCGCGTCCAGAAACTCATGCTCTCGGAGTCGGACCGGCTGTGCAAGCTCGTTCCCGACAAGACCCCCGAGGGCAAGGCCGTGAAGAACCTTTCGCAGGCCATCGAGCTGGTTCCCGAGCTGAAGGCCGCCGAGCAGTCGGACAACCCCGTGCTGCGCGACACGATCCGCTATGCCAAGATGCTCGAGGGCAATGTCCGCAATACGGGCGTGCACGCCTGCGGCACGATCATCTGCCGCGACGACATCACCGACTGGGTGCCCGTATCGACGGCCGACGACAAGGTGACGGGCGAGAAGATGCTCGTCACGCAGTACGAGGGTTCGGTGATCGAGGACACGGGGCTTATCAAGATGGACTTCCTCGGTCTGAAAACCCTGTCGATCATCAAGGACGCCATCGAGAACATCCGCCAGACGAAGGGCATAGAGGTCGATATCGACGACTTCTCGATCATCAACGACCCGGTGACCTACAAACTTTACAGCGAGGGACGTACCGTCGGCACGTTCCAGTTCGAGTCTGCCGGCATGCAGAAATACCTCCGCGAGCTGCAGCCCTCGACCTTCGAGGACCTGATCGCGATGAACGCCCTCTACCGGCCCGGCCCGATGGACTACATCCCCGACTTCATCGCCCGCAAGCACGGCCGCAGTCCGATCGTGTACGACATCCCGATCATGGAGAAGTACCTGAAGGACACCTACGGCGTGACGGTCTACCAGGAGCAGGTCATGCTCTTGTCGCGTCTGCTGGCCAACTTCACCCGAGGCGAGTCGGACACGCTGCGCAAGGCGATGGGAAAGAAGCTCAAGGACAAGCTCGACGCCCTCAAGCCGAAGTTCATCAGTGGCGGCCAGAAGAACGGCCACGACCCGAAGGTGCTCGAGAAGATCTGGGCCGACTGGGAGAAGTTCGCCTCCTATGCCTTCAACAAGTCGCACGCGACCTGCTACTCGTGGGTGGCCTACCAGACAGCCTACCTCAAGGCCAACTACCCGTCGGAGTACATGGCTGCGGTGCTGAGCCGAAACCTCTCGAACGTCGAGCAGCTGACGATCTACATGAACGAGTGCAAGCGCATGGGCATCAGTGTGCTGGGCCCCGACGTAAACGAGTCGCGGCGCACCTTCTCGTCCAATGCGGCGGGCGACGTGCGCTTCGGGTTGGCGGCCGTCAAGGGCGTCGGCGAGGCGGCCGTGGACAGCATCATCGCCGAGCGCGAGGCCAACGGGCGCTTCAAGGACATCTACGACCTGGTCGAACGGGTCAATTTCTCGCTCGTGAACCGCAAGTGCCTTGAGAACCTGGCCTATGCCGGGGCCTTCGACTCGATCGTGGACTTCCCGCGCAGCAAGTTCTTCGCGGCCGATGCGCGCGACGCCAACAGCATGACCTTCATCGAGCAGCTGATGCGTTACGGGCAGCGCTACCAGACCGAGCAGAACAACGCCCAGCAGAGTCTCTTCGGTGGGGGCGGACACGTGGACATACAGCGCCCGGTGACCCCCGCCTCGGCCGACTGGAGCCAGCTCGAGAAGCTCACCAAGGAGCGCGAGATGGTCGGACTCTACCTCTCGTCGCACCCGCTCGACGACTACAAGATCATCATCGACCACATGTGCAAGACGCAGCTCTCGGAATTGGAGAACCTCGAGCCGCTCCGCGGTCAGGAGATCGCCGTGGCGGGCATGGTGGTGAGCGTGCAGAACCTGATGACCAAGACCGGCAAGCCGTGGGGGCGCTTCAAGCTGGAGGATTACAACGGCGCACACGAGTTCGCGCTCTTTGGCAAGGATTATGAGAACTTCCGCAAGTACCTCTTCGCCGACTATTTCCTCTTTGTCCGCGGAAAGGTGCAGCCCAAACCCTACAACGACCAGGAGCTCGAGTTCAAGATCATTGCGATGACGCAGCTTGCGGAGATGCGCGACTCGATCAAGGAGATGTGCGTGCAGCTTCCGGTCGAGGAGGTGACCGAGTCGCTCATCCGCGACCTCACGGACCGCGTGCGCGAGTCGAAGGGCGACACGCTCCTGCGGCTGAACGTCTTCGACCGCGAGGCGCACGTCTCGGTGAACCTCTTCTCGAAGAGCCACAAGGTGACCCTCTCGCAGGCTCTGGTGGACTACCTCGACGAGAACGAGATCAAGTATTCCATAGCATAAAAACGATACAGGTACTTTAACAAAAAAACACTTACAGTTATGGCATTAGCAATCAGCAAAGAGAATTTCCAGGAGCTGCTCCAGTCGGGGCAGCCCGTCGTCATCGATTTCTGGGCCGAGTGGTGCGGCCCCTGCCGCATGATGTCGCCCATCGTGGACGAACTTGCCGCCGAGTTCGAGGGCAAGGTCGTGATCGGCAAGTGTGACGTCGAGCAGAACGATGACATCACGATGAAGTACGGCGTGCGCAACATCCCGACGATCATCTTCCTCAAGGGCGGTGAACTGGTGGACAAGCAGGTCGGCGCCTGCTCGAAGGACGCACTGAAGGCCAAGATCGAAAAACTGCTCTGATGCTACGCAGCGTCGATTTTTACGGACTGCGCGCCGTGGAGTTCTCGTTTGGGGACTACACGGCGCTCGTCGTTCCCGGGCAGGGTGCCAACCTCGTGCGGCTGGCCCACACGGGACTCGGGGCGGAGATCCTGCGGACCCCCGCGGCCGACGAGATCGAGACCTTCCTCCGGCGGCCGCAGGTCTTCGGCATGCCGCTGCTCTTCCCGCCCAACCGCATCGGCGACGGGCGTTACCGCTTTGACGGCCGGGAATACCGCTTCCCGATCACCATCGAGCGCGAAAACAACTACCACCACGGCATCCTCAAGAGCCAGCCGTTCGTCGTGTCGAAGGCCTGGGAGCATGACGACGAGGTGCTTGTCGAATGCCGCTACTACTCGAATGCCGGCAACGACGCCATCTTCCGCGACTTCCCCCACGAGTTCAAGTGCAAGGTGGTCTACCGACTCACGGCCGCCGGTATGGAGGTCGAGGTGATGTTCGCCAACCGCAGCCGGCTGCCGATGCCCGTCGGCGCCGGGTTCCATACGCCGATGCGCGTCCCCTTCGCCGGTGGTCAGGCGTCGGACTACGTGATGCGCGTGGCGGTCGGCGAGTTTATCGAAGTCAATGACCGCAAACTGCCCACCTGGCGCAAGCTCCCCCTGCCCGAGCGCTTCGCCCCGTTGCGCGGCGAGGGGTTGCAGGTGACCGGCTGCGAGCCGATCGAGGCGGCGTTCACCGTGCGTGAGATCGACGTCGATGGCCGGCCCTTCCGCGGTGCACTGGTCGAGAACCGGCGCACGGGCGTGCGGACCTTCCTCGAGGCCGACGATGCCACGCGGAGCTGGACGATCTGGAACAACGGCGGCGAGGTGCCCTACTGCTGTCCCGAACCGCAGTCGTGGACGACGAATGCCCCGAACGCACCCGATCCCGAGGCCGAGGGCTTCCGGGCCATTGCTCCGGGCGACAAGTGGAGCATGCGTTTCCGGCTCTATGCCGACCGACGATAAACCGTTGCGGGTATGAATGCGGATGCATGGAGGGGGCATGGAGCCATGCTCGGTGCCAATGTGATGTGGGGGCTGATGTCGCCGGTGGCGAAGGCCGTCCTGGTCGGCGGTCTCGTGACGCCGCTGGTGGTGACCGACCTGCGCATCTTCGGCGCGATGGTGCTCTTCTGGATCGCCTCGCTTTTTCAGAAGCCCGAGCATGTTCCGCCGCGCGACCTGATGAAACTCTTCGGGGCATCGCTTCTGGCCATCGTCTTCAACCAGGGATGCTTCATCTTCGGCGTGGGGCTGACCTCGCCGGTCGATGCCTCGATCATCACGACGAGCATGCCGTTGCTGGCCATGGTTCTTGCGGCCGTCTTCCTGCGCGAGCCGATCACGGGCAAAAAGCTCCTCGGCATCGCCGCCGGGGCGCTCGGTGCCCTGCTGCTGATCCTTGGAAGCCGGCAGCAGGGTGCGGCACAGGCTTCGGGCAGCATCTGGGGCGACCTGCTGGTGCTGCTGGCGCAGCTGAGCTATGCGCTCTATATCGTTCTCTTCAAGGGTTTTGTCGGGCGCTACTCCCCGATCACGATCATGAAGTGGATGTTTACCTATGCGTTCGTCTGCGTGCTGCCCTTCTCCTACGAGGGGCTGAGCCGCACCGACTGGGCCGGGCTCGAATGGCGGGCCGTGCTGTCGCTCGTCTTCATCGTCGTCGGCAGTACGTTCCTGAGCTACCTGCTGGTCATTGTCGGGCAGAAGCGCCTGCGGCCGACCGTCGCCGGCATGTACAACTACATCCAGCCGCTGGTGGCCTGCATCGTGGCGGTCTGCTGGGGACTCGACCGCTTCAACCTGACCAAGGCGCTCTCGGTGGTGCTGATCTTCGGCGGGGTGTGGCTCGTTACGGCGAGCCGCAGCCGGGCCGATCTGGAGCGTGCCGCCGCGGAGGCTGCCGCCGGGGAGGAACCGAAAGGCGCCTGACGTGCGCGTCGTATATATCAGGAGAGAGCCCGGTGCTGCATGCGGCAGCACCGGGCTCTCCTTTTCCGGTTCCGGCGGTCGGGGCTTACTTCTGTCCGAAGCGCTCGTGGAAGACTGTCTCGGCAAGCGGCTTGCGCAGCTCGGCGTGGCGTTCGGGCGAGGCGGGTTCGCCGGCGCCGTAGCCCACGAGCAGGATGTTCACCGGCTCGATGCCCTCGGGCAGCGCGAACTCCTCGCGGACGGATTCGGGCTTGAACATGCAGATCCACAGCGTGTCGAGCCCGAGCGATGCGGCCGCCAGCATCATGTGGTCGGTGACGATCGAGGCGTCGATGTCGCCGATCTTCTTGCCGTCGTACTTGCGGGTCCAGACCTCGTTCGTGTCGGCGCAGACGATGATGGCGAGCGGAGCCCCGAAGTCGCGCGTGCAGCGTGCCAGGCGCTCCATGCCTTCCGCCGATTCGACGACGACAAGGCGCTGCGGCTGGCGGTTGGCGCCCGTCGGGGCCACACGGCCCGCCTCGAGGATGGCTGCGATCTTTTCAGGTTCCACTTTCCGTTGCTGGTAGCTGCGGCAGGCATACCGCTTTTTGGCCAAAGAGAGAAAATCCATAGTCTTGGTGTTCTGATGTGATGTGCGAAGATACGCAAAAAACACGCCCCGGCCAAATCCCCGGCGGCACAGTCTGTCAGTCGCGACTGACAAAGTGGCAGAAAACGGCGGCTGGCACACCGTTTGTTGGATACAGGGGTACCTGAAACAGATAAAAACAACACGATAACGCTATGAAAAACGGAAAAATCGGAGTGACTACGGAGAACATCTTCCCCGTGATCAAGAAATTCCTCTATTCGGAGCATGAAATCTTCCTGCGTGAGCTCATCTCGAACGCCGTCGATGCGACGCAGAAGCTCAAGACCCTCTCGTCGATGGGCGAGGTGAAGGGCGAGCTGGGCGACCTGACGATCCACGTTGCCGTGGACAAGGCGCAGAAGACGCTGACGGTGACCGACCGCGGCATCGGCATGACGGCCGAAGAGGTGGACAAGTACATCAACCAGATCGCCTTCTCGGGAGCCGAGGAGTTCATGGAGAAGTACAAGAACCAGGCAATCATCGGCCACTTCGGACTGGGCTTCTATTCGGCCTTCATGGTGGCCGACCGGGTGGAGATCTTCACCCGCTCGTGGCGCGAGGGCGCGAAGACCGTGTACTGGAGCTGCACCGGGTCGCCCGAGTTCGAGATGGAGGAGACCGGCGAAGAGCGCGACCGCGGCACGACGATCGTCCTGCATCTGTCGGAGGATGCCCTGGAGTATGCCGAGGAGTCGCGCATCGAGGAGCTGCTCAAGAAATACTGCCGTTTCCTGCCCGTGCCCATCGCCTTCGGCAAGGTCAAGGAGTGGAAGGACGGCAAGTATGTCGATACCGATAAGGACAACATCATCAACAACGTCGATCCGCTCTGGACGCGCAAGCCGACCGAGATCACCGAGGAGCAGTACAAGGAGTTCTACCGCGAGCTCTACCCGATGAGCGACGATCCCCTCTTCTCGATCCACCTCAATATCGACTACCCGTTCCACCTGACCGGCATCCTCTACTTCCCGAAGATCCACAACAACTTCGAGATCCAGAAGAACCGCATCCAGCTCTACTCGAACCAGGTCTTCGTTACGGATCAGGTCGAGGGCATCGTGCCGGAGTACCTCACGCTGCTGCACGGCGTGATCGACTCCCCGGACATCCCGCTCAACGTCTCGCGAAGCTACCTGCAGAGCGACTCGAACGTCCGAAAGATCTCGAGCTACATCACGCGCAAGGTGGCCGACCGTCTGCAGGAGCTCTTCAATACCATGCGGCCCGACTACGAGTCTAAGTGGGACGATCTGAAGATCTTCATCCAGTACGGCATCCTGACCGACGAGAAGTTCGCCGAGAAGGCCCCGGACTTCATGCTCTGGAAGAACGTCGAAGGCAAGTACTTCACGCCCAAGGAGTATACCGAGAAGGTCAAGGAGGCGCAGACCGACAAGAACAAGACCGTCGTATTCCTCTACGTGGACGATCCCGAGGAGAAGTACACCTCGCTCGAAGCCGCGAAGGCCAAGGGCTACGACGTGCTGTGGATGGACGGACAGCTTGACAGCCACTACATCAACTGGTATGAGTCGAAGAACAAGGATACGCGCTTCGTGCGGGTGGACAGCGACGTCATCGACAAGTTGATCCAGAAGGAGGAGCAGATCAAGATGTCGCTCACCGAGGCCCAGCAGGAGCTGCTGACGCCGGTCTTCGAGAGCCAGATGCCCAAGGATGAGAAGATCGACTACCACATCTCGTTCGAGGCCATGTCGCCCGACGAGGCGCCGGTGGTCATCACGCAGAACGAGTTCATGCGCCGTATGAAGGAGATGGCCGCCATGGGCGGCGGGGGCATGAGCCAGTTCTACGGACAGATGCCCGACCACTTCACGATCGCCGTGAACGGCAACCACCCGATCGTCATCGACATCCTTTCGGACGTGGAGAAGGCCTACGGCGACAAGCTGAAGACCACGACCAAGAAGATCGATGCCGCGGTAGCCGAGGAGAAGCGCTTCGAGGAGACCGTCCGGAGCAAGAAGGAGGAGGAGCTCACGGCCGAGGAGAAGTCGATGCGCGAGGAGCTGTCGAAGAAGGTCGTGACGCTGCGCGACGAGCGCAACGAGCGGCTGCGTGAGATCGGTTCGGAAAACAAACTCGTCAAGCAGATCATCGACCTGGCATTGCTGACAAACGGCATGCTGAAGGGCAAGAATCTGACGGATTTCATCCAGCGGTCGATCTCGCTCATCGAGAAATAGCCGTTGTCCCTGTATCGAAGGGGCCGGCACCCAAGTGGGTGCCGGCCCCTTTTTTTGTGTGATGTCGGCGCATTTGTAGGAGAAACGGGCGGATTTCGCGGACCCCTGCTCTGCTTTGCATGCCGGCTGTTGCCGGGGCTTCCGCCGGCCATTTTCCCCGTTCGGGAACGGGATTCTCCGGCCGGATCGGTCGTATCCGAGCCGTTTTGCCGCATGGCATGTGTCCGGATGCGGGAGCGTGCGGGCCGGCGGGTGTAGGGAGGTGCGGAACGGCTGTGTGCGAAGGAACGGATTTTGCTTTTTGGGGCATCGTGCCGCCGTCGGGAGCGTGCGCGTGGAGCCTCCGCGCGTTCCCCTTCCGTCCGCGGCTCCGTTAAAGTGTGCCTTAAACAGATGATCGAACGTTTCTTAGCCCGCTTTCGCGTCGGGGAGTACTTCTCCTCGCGCTATGTCCCCTCATGGTCGGTGCTGGCCCTCGACACGGTGGTGTCGGTCGGAGCCTCGTTCTTCGCACTGCTTGTGCTGCGCGCGTTGCTGCCCTCGCCGATGCTCACGGCACCGCGTGCCGTGGCGCTGCTTGCGGCTTCGGCGCTCTTCAGCCTTGTGTCGTTCGGGGTGTTCCGCACGTTCCGCTCGGTGATCCGCCATTCGACGCTGCGCGGGGTGTGGAAACTCGTTGCGGCCGTGTTGCTGAAGGACAGCCTGCTCTACCTTTTTGTCTCGCTGTTGCTGGGCGATGGCATCCTGCCTCCGAAGACCGCTGCCGCGGGTTTCCTGCTCGACGGATTGCTTACGCTTTTCCTGTTGCTGGCCGTGCGGCTCACGATGCTGGTCCTCTATGACCTTGTGCAGCGGCGGGCCGATGGCGGAGGCAATGCGCTTCGGACGCTCGTTTACGGCACCGGCGACAAGGAGATCGCCCTCGCGGTGCGCCTGCAGCATTCGCCCCACTACCGTATTGCGGGCTTTCTGACCTATGGGCGGCAGCTCAAGCGCTATACGATCGCCGAGCGGCCGGTCTGCTATTTCGAGAACCGGGCGAGCATCGCCTATCTGGTGGGCAAGCGGGGCATCGACGCCGTGTTGTTTTCGTCGCCGGCCGCGGCCCGCGACGAACGCGAACGGCTGGTGAAATACTGTACCGAGGCGGGGGTCCGCGTGCTTGTGGCTCCTCCGATCGACGAGGTGACCGACGGCCGGCTGATGAAGCAGGTCGTGCGCGAGATCCGCATCGAGGACCTGCTGGGCCGTCCCGAGATCCGCATCTCGCTCGACGAAATCCGCGAAGGGGTGCGCGGACGGACGATTCTCGTCACGGGCGCTGCCGGCTCGATCGGTTCGGAGCTGTGCCGCCAGCTGGCCGGCTTCGGCGTGGGGCGGCTCGTGCTCTTCGACAATGCCGAGACGCCGATGCACAACATCCGCCTCGAACTCGAGGAGCGCCATCCCGGTCTGACCTTCACCCCGGTGATCGGCGATGTCCGCATGCCCGAGCGGCTCAACCACGCATTTGCGACCTACCGTCCGCAGATCGTCTTCCACGCTGCGGCCTACAAGCACGTGCCGCTCATGGAGGAGAATCCCTGCGAGGCGGTGCTGGCCAACGTCGCCGGAACGCGCAATGTCGCCGACCTCTGCCTGCGTTACGGCGTGGAGAAGATGGTGATGATCTCGACCGACAAGGCCGTGAACCCGACCAATGTGATGGGGGCCTCGAAGCGCATGGCCGAGATCTATGTCCAGTCGCTCGGACAGGCCATCCGCCGCGGGCGGGTCGGCGGGTGTACGCAGTTTGTCACGACGCGCTTCGGCAACGTCCTGGGGTCGAACGGCTCGGTCATCCCCCGTTTCCGCGAACAGATCGAGCGGGGCGGCCCGGTGACGGTCACGCACCCCGCCATCACGCGCTTCTTCATGACCATTCCCGAGGCCTGCCGGCTGGTGATGGAGGCGGCGACGATCTCCTCGGGCAACGAGATCTTCGTCTTCGACATGGGCGAGTCGGTACGCATTGCCGACCTGGCGCGCCGGATGATCGAGCTGGCCGGATTCCGCCCCGGCGAGGAGATCCAGATTGCCTACACCGGCCTGCGGCCCGGGGAGAAGCTCTACGAGGAGGTGCTTTCGACGCGCGAGAACACCAAGCCCACGACCCACGAGAAGATCCGTGTGGCGTGCGTGCGCGAGTACGACTACTTCGAGGCCCGTGCTGCGGTCGAGGAGCTCGAGCGGCTGGCCCGCCGGGTCGATGTGGCCGCCACGGTGCGTCTGCTCAAACTCACGATTCCCGAATACAAGTCGCGCAACTCCGCCTTCGAAGAGTTCGACCGAACACCCGTCGCCGCGCAATGAAGATATCGGTCATCACCTGCCATTGTCCGCACAACTATGGAGCCGTGCTGCAGGCTGTCGGCCTGCAGCGCTGGCTGCTGGGCCGGGGTGTCGATGCCGAGGTGATCGACTACCGGCCCGACTACCTCGTCCGCTGCCAGCGCCTGGGCTATGTCGGCGATGCGCGCCTGGGGCGCAATCCGCTGCTGCGGCTGCTCTACCTGGCCGCATCGTTCCCCTTCCGGCTCCGGCGGCGGAGTGTCTTCGCCCGGTTTCTCCGGCACGAGCTGCGCTGCACGCCGGAGTGCTATTCCGACTGCGATTCGCTGCGGCGCAACCCGCCCCGGGCCGACCGCTACATCTGCGGCAGCGACCAGATCTGGAATACCGACCTGCCGAATGGCCGCGACGAGGCCTACTGCCTCTCGTTCGTGGCCGATCCCGCCCGCCGCAACGCCTATGCCGCCAGCGTGGCCGTGCGCCTTGCGCGCGAGAGCGCCGGAGCGGCCTTTCTCCTTCCGCGCCTGGCGCTCTTTCACAGTCTCTCCGTGCGCGAGGATACGACCGCCGCACTCCTCTCCTCGTGGCTCGGGCGTCCGGTGCGGCAGACCGTCGATCCGGTTTTCCTGCTGCGGGCCGAGGAGTGGGACGAGATCGCCGCGCGTGATGCGCACCCGCTGCCTGCCCAACCCTACGTGCTGACCTACCCGATGGGCGACGGGCGGAGTGTCTTCCCCGTAGCCGAGGCCGTGGCGCGGGCCGCCGGACTGCCCCTCTATGCCGTCTCCTTCTCGCTCCGCCGCCATCCGGCTGTCGATCGGCAGTTCCGGGCCTCTTCGCCCGGGCGTTTTCTGCAGCTGGTCCGCGGGGCCTCGTATGTGGTGAGCAATTCGTTCCACGGTACGGCCTTCGCCCTGATCTACCGCCGCGACTTCTGGGCCTGCGGCATCCCCGGGACCGGCGACCGCATCGGGTCGCTGCTGCGGCTGGCCGGGCTGGAAAACCGTTTCGTCGCCCCGGAGGCGGACCTTTCGCCGGCCGAACTGCTCCGTCCGGTCGATTACGGCCGTGCCGTGCCGCGCCTGCAGCGGGCGGTCGCCTCATCCGAAGAGTTCCTCGAACGCATCATCCATGGTTAAGGCCGATTCACACCGCATCCTCCGCAATACGGGCGCACTCTACGTCCGCATGCTGCTCGTCATGGCCGTGTCGCTCTACATTTCGCGGGTCGTGTTGGCGGCGCTGGGTGTGGACGACTACGGCATCTACAACGTCGTGGGCGGCATCGTCGTCTTCTTTTCGTTCCTCACGGGGGCGCTGTCGCTGAGTATCCAGCGCTTCCTGGCCGCCGACCTGGGGCGCGGCGACCTGCAGGCGGCCCGGCGGACCTTCTCGGTGAGCCTCCAGGTCCATGCCGTGCTGGCCGTGGTGCTGCTCCTTGCAGCCGAGACGCTCGGGGTCTGGTTCCTCACCACGCAACTCAACATCCCCGCCGGGCGGATGGCGGCCGCCGGGAGGGTCTTTCAGTTCACGCTCCTCTCGTTCGTGGCCAAGCTCTTCGTCGTCCCCTTCAATGCGGCGGTCATCGCCCACGAGCGTATGTCTTTCTATGCCTACCTGAGCCTGCTCGAGGCGGCGCTCAACCTGGCTGCCGCCGGGCTGCTTACCCTCTGTCGGGGCGACCGCCTGGTGCTCTACGCCGGACTGGTCTCCGCCGTGAATCTGGTCGTGCTGGGGGCCTATGTCCTCTTTTGCCGCAGCCGCTACGACTGCTGCCGCCCGGCGCCGGTCCGCGACCGGGCGCTCTTCCGCCGGATCCTGAGCTTCTCGGGATGGAACACGCTGGGCGGGGCGGCCAACGTCTGTGTGCAGCAGGGGCTGAACTTCCTGCTCAACATCTTCTGCGGCGTGGCGGTCAATGCCGCATGGGCCGTTACGGGGCAGGTCACGGCCGGGGTCACGAGCCTGGTGGGCAGTTTCCAGACGGCGGCCAATCCGCAGATCGTCAAGACCTGCCCGGGCGGTGTGCGCAGCGGCTTCTTCGCCCTCGTGCTCCAGACCTCGCGGCTCTCCTACTTCCTCGTGCTGCTCTTTGCCCTCCCGATGTTGTTCTGTACGCCGTTCGTCCTTCAGCTGTGGCTCGTCGAACCCCCGGCCTACAGCGTGCCGTTCATCCGCCTCATGCTGCTCTTTTCCCTGGTCGAGGCCCTCGCGGGACCGCTCTGGATGGGCATACAGGCTCAGGGCGACATCCGCCGCTACCAGCAGGTGCTCGGCGGCGTCGTGCTGCTCAACCTGCCCCTTGCGTGGCTGCTGCTGCGCGCCGGCTGCCCGCCGCAGGCGGTCGTGGCGCTGCGCGTCGCGGTCAATGTGGCGGCGCTCGGCGTGCGGCTCGACTTCTTTGCCCGCCGCACGGGATTTTCGCGCCGCCGCTACCTGCACGATGTGCTCCGGCCCGCAGCAGCCGTGACCCTGCTGGCCGTGCCGCTGCCGCTGCTCGTGAGCCTCGCGACGCAGGGGTGGACGCAGCTGCTCGCCACGACTGCCGTTTCGACCCTCTCGCTGGCCCTCTGCCTGCCTGCCGCGGGGCTGCTCCCCTGCGAACGGCGCCTGCTGCTCCGAACCCTCAAGAAACACTTTGGCTGCCATGCGTAACGTCACCGAACTCACCTGCTGCTACGGATGCGGCGTCTGCACCGCCGCCTGTCCCCATGCGTTGCTCGACCTCGTGCACGACCGCGACGGGTTCTACCGCCCCCGCATGCTTCATCCCGACCGCTGCACGGCGTGCGGGCAGTGCCTCCGCGTCTGCGCCTTTCTGGCCGAGGACCCTCCGGCCGTCGAACCGCTTGCCTGCCGGGCCGTGCGCCATGCGGATCCCGCCGTGCGGCTGCTCGCCTCGTCGGGCGGTGCGGCCCCGGCCCTGGCCGAGGCGCTCTTCCGACAGGGATATGCCGTGTGCGGCGTCCGGTACGATGCCGCGGCGCGGCGTGCCGAGCACATGGTGGCCCGGCGGCCCGCGGAGTTCGCCGCCTGCACCGGGTCGAAGTACCTGCAGAGCTACACAGTCGATGCCTTTGCCGTGCTGCGCAATGCCTCGGCAAAGGTTGCCTTCGTGGGTACGCCCTGCCAGATCGCCTCGCTGCGCCGGCTGGTTGCGCTGCGCCGTGCCGAGGAGCGGACGGTACTCGTCGATTTCTTCTGCCACGGGGTCCCCTCGGCGTTGCTGTGGGAGTCCTATGTGCGGCGCATGGAGCGCACGTGCGGGACGATCCGCCGCGTGGCGTGGCGCAGCAAGTGCCGCGAGGCGGCCGAAACGGCCGAAACCCTTGCGCGGGGTCTCCGCCCCGTGCAGACCGCTTCCTGGAGCGACTCCTACCGGATGACGCTCGTCGGCGACCGGGCGACGCTCTCGGGCCGCGCAGCCGACAGCCGCCTCTTCTACGACCTCTTCCTGGGCGACTACTGCCTCGGCCGGGCCTGCTACGAACGCTGTCCCTACCGGGGATTCCGCTCGGCGGCCGACCTGCGCCTGGGCGACCTCTGGGAGGCTGCCTCCTACGGCGAGCGCGAGGGGGTGAGCACGCTCGCGGCCCTCACGTCCCGCGGGGAGCAGCTTGTCGGGGCATTTGGAAATTGCGAACTTGATCCCCTTTCGCCCGACGATGCCCGGGCCGGTCAGATGATGTGCAATGCCCGTCGTCCCCGCATGGCGCGTGTCGTCATGGCCGCCCTGCGGGCCGGCCTTCCGCTCGGAGCGATCCACCTGCTGCTGGTGCGTCCCGACCGGCTGCTTGGCTCCTTGTTCCGACGAATCTCACGATTGATCGAGTCATGAAACGATACCGAATCCTGCACATCCTCCATTCGATGAACCGCGGCGGTGCCGAGACCCTGGTGATGAACCTCTTCCGGGCCATCGACCGCGACCGCTATGCATTCGATTTCCTGCTCTGCACCGGGCGGAACGACTACGGCGAGGAGATCACCCGCCTCGGTGGCCGCATCTTCCTCCACGACAGCCGGGGCCGACGCCCGTTCGCCTACCGCCGGGACCTGGTCCGCTTCTTTACCGGCCATGCCGGTGAGTTCGACGCCGTCCACCTGCACTGCTCGTCGCTCACGTCGCCCGAGGCGCTCTTTGCGGCCCGCGACTGCGGAATTCCGGTCCGCGTCCTCCACGTTCACAGCTCTCGGCCCGAGAGCCGCCTGCACGGCGTGCTGCACCGTCTCTTCCGTCCTGCGGCCCTTGGCTGTGCCACGCAGCTGCTGGCCTGCTCGGAGGCGGCCGCCGACTGGCTTTGCGGAGGGACGCCGTTCCGCCGGCGGGTGCTGGTCGTCCGCAACGGCATCAACACGGAGCGTTTCCGTTTCGACGAGCGGGTGCGCCGCGAGGTGCGCCGCGAGTTGGGCGTCTTTCCCGGGACCACCCTTTTCGGGCACGTCGGGCGTTTCTGCGCGGTCAAGAACCACCCCTTCCTGCTGCGGGTATTCGCGGCATGGGAGGCGGAGCATCCCGATTCGCTGCTGCTGCTCATCGGCCGCGGCGAGGGTCTCGATGCCGCCCGTGATCTGGCCCGCGACCTGGGTATCGGCGCCAAGGTCCGTTTCCTCGGGTTGCGCCGTGACATCGACCGGTTGCTGCAGGCGATCGACCTCTTTGTCTTCCCCTCGTTTTTCGAGGGACTGCCCGTCGCCGTGGTCGAGGCCCAGGACTCCGGCACAAAGGTTGTATGCTCGGACCGCGTGTCGGCGGAGGCGAAGCTGTGCGACAACCTTTGGTTCCTGCCCCTGGAGAGCGGTCCGGCCGAATGGGCGCGGCGCATCGCGCGGCTGACGGGGGCTCCCCGGGAGCAGATGTGGCTGCAGGTCCGTGCGCAGCGGTACGACATCCGCGACACGGCCGAACTGTTGTGCAAAGAAGTATACCGACGATGAACCTCAAGACCCGATACCTGCTGCTGGCGCTGCTGATCGCCGGGGTGACCTTCTGCTACGTGCAGTTCAATCCCGTCGCCGAACCCGTGCACCTGCGGGTGCTGGGGGGCATCGGCCTGCTGCAGCTTGCCGTGTCGCTCCGCGGCTGGAAGCGGCTGACCGGCTCGGTCTTCGTCCCCTATACGGTCTTCCTCGGGGCGGCCTATGTCTTCACCTTCGGGCAGTCGCTGCTCGACGTGTTCGGGGCCGTGACCCCGGGCCGCGACCTGCGCGAGACGCTCAGCATCGGGAGTATCTATGCCGCACAGTACGTCACGCTGCAGTTCCTTGCCTTTTTCCACATGGGGGCGCTGGCCAGTGTCCGCCGGGTCGGCCGTCCGGTGGGGCCGTTGCTTCTCACACAGGCGCAGGAACGCGCCCTGGGCAACCAGATCCGAGGGTTGCGGGCTGTCGGATGGCTGTTCGTCGCCGTCTCCTTCGTCCCCTTTGCGGTCGAATGCGTGCGGATGTACGTCGTCGTTTCGGTGCTCGGCTACGGCGGGCTCTACGAGGGTGAGATTCACATCGGGCTGAGCAATATCGTGCAGATCCTCTCGCAGTATTTCATCCCGGGCCTGCTGTGCCTGCTGGTTGCCTCCCGCAACCGGGGCAGGCGGGTGATCATCGCCCTGCTGTCGCTCTACGTGCTCTTCCTGATGTATATCGGGGCGCGGAGCGGCGGTGTCGTGCTGGCCGTCGTGCTGCTGGTCTACTACCACACCTGCGTGCGGCCGTTCCGCTTCCGGCAGTTCGCCCTGCTGGCCCTTGGCGGCTACTTCTTCGTCGCGGCGCTGGGTGTCATCGCCCACACGCGCGACGAGGCCGATGCCGATTTCATGGATGCCTATCTCGACCGCAAGTCGGAGAATCCCTTTCTGGAGGCCGTGAGCGAGATGGGCGGCAGCATGTTTCCCCTCGCGGAGACGATGCGCCTGGTGCCGAGGCGGTCGGACTACCGTCTCGGGACAACCTATCTCTACTCCCTGACCAGCGTCATTCCGAATGTCGGCTTCTGGGACCTCCACCCCGCCATGCGCTACGGCGATCTGGGCGGCTGGCTGCAGCGCACGCTCGACCTGGGCTACGGCCCCGGCTACTCGATCGTCGCCGAGGCCTACATCAACTTCGGCCGTGCCGGCTTCCTCTTCATGTTCTGCTTCGGATTCGTGCTGGCGCGTCTGTTCCACATCGACGCCGTGCGGCTTGGCAATCCGCTGCTCGTGCTGCTGTCGCTGCTGCTCTGCTTCCTGATCCTGAAGACCGTGCGCAACTCGTTCCTGGCTACCGTGCGCAGTCTGTTCTATTACCTGCTGCCGATCTACCTGATCGTCGTCTACCGGTTCGGCGGCAAACCGATCCGTCCGCTGCCATGAGACTCTATTTCATCTGCGAATACCGCTTCGTGCGCTGTCCCGACGGGCGAATCTACTCGCCCGACGGCGTTTTCGGCCCCCGTCTGTTCGGGCGTTACCTCCGCATTTTCGACCGCGTGACGGTCGTTGCACGTGTGGCCGCGACCTCCGTTCCGTGCGACCCGGCGCTCTGCTGCGAGAGCCGGCACGTGGACTTCCTGCCCCTGCCCGACTGCCGCGGCATCGGGGGCTACCTCAGGGGCCGGCGGATGCTGCGGGCGCACCTCCGGGAGGCCCTCGATCCCGGAGCAGCCTACATCTGCCGCGTGCCGGGCGAACTGGGGACGATGATGGCCGCCGAGCTCCGGCGCCACGAACTGCCCTATGCCGTCGAGGTGGTAGGCGACCCGTGGGACGTCTTTGCCTCGGGAGAATGCTACGGCGGACTGCGCCCGCTGATCCGCCTGAGGGCCTGGTGGCAGCTGCGGCGGACGGTGCACTTCGCCTCCGAGGCGCTCTACGTCACCGGCCGTACCCTCCAGCGCCGCTATCCCTCGTCGGGCCGCATGTTCGGCATCTCGGATGTCGATCTGCCGCCCGAGCGGATTGCCGCCGCTCCGGCCCGCTATCCGGTCGGACGTCCCGTGCGGCTGTTGTCGGTCGGGGCGCTTGACCGGATGTACAAGTCGCCCGACGTCGTGCTGCATGCCGTGGCGCTCGTCGGGGCCTCGGGGACGAGGTGTTCCCTGCGCTGGATCGGCGGCGGACAGCATCTGGCGGCGATGGAACGCTATGCCGCCCGACTGGGCATTGCCGACCGGGTTCGCTTCGAGGGGCAGCAGCCTGCTGACCGGGTGGCCGATGAGCTGCGCCGCGCCGACCTGTTCGTGCTGGCCTCGCGCACCGAGGGGTTGCCGCGGGCACTGATCGAGGCGATGGCCGCGGGGCTTCCCTGCATCGGCACGCGCGTGGGCGGCATTCCCGAACTGCTCGACGACGAGGCGCTCGTTGCACCGGGCGATGCCGAAGCGCTGGCCGCACGCATCCGCGCCTTCCTCGACGACGCCGGCCTGTTCGAACGGCAGGCGGCCCGCAACCTGCGCGAAGCGTCGATCTACGCAGCTCCGCGCCTGCAGCGGCTGCGCGACGGCTTCCTGCAGGCCGTGGCGATGAACACGAGACATTGATACGAGATATTATGGTTGTACTGCATCTGGTGAAGACGTCCGTCGGGGCCATGTGGGCCCTGCGGCTGATGCGCGAACTGGTCGCGCAGGGCATCGAGGTACATGTGGCCCTGCCCTGCGGGGGTCCGTGCGAAGCGTTGTACCGCGAGGCCGGGATCACGATACACGACATCGACTTCTCGCTGCGCCGTTGTGCGGCGAGTGTCCGAGCCCTGCGGCAGCTGGTGGACCGGCTCCGTCCCGATATCATCCACAGCCACTTCGTCGTGACGACGCTCGTCATGCGTCTGGCCCTGCGCCGCGACCCTACTCCGCGGATCTTCGAGGTCCCCGGGCCGCTGCATCTCGAACACCTCCTCACGCGCCGCCTGGAGTTGCTCACGGCCCAGGCGTGCGACTACTGGATTCCGACCTGCCGCTGGTCCTACGAACGCTATCTCCGCAGCCGGGTCCCGCCCGAGCGGCTGCACCTCGGCTACTACGGGGGTGAGATCGCCCGCGAGCGGAGTGAGCGGGGCGTGCTGCGGCGCGAACTGGGACTCGGGCCCGACGACCTGCTGGTCGGCATGGTGGCCTACATGTATCCGCCCAAACGCCTGCTGGGGCAGCGTCGCGGCCTGAAGGGCCACGAGGACTTCATCGACGCGATGGCGCTGCTGTGCGCCCGCCATCCGAACCTGCACGGGGTCTGCATCGGAGGCGCATGGGGCGGGGCCGTGGACTACGAACGCCGGATCCGCCGTTACGGGGCCGAACACTGTCCGCAGGTGACCTTCCTCGGGACGCGGCGCGACGTGGCGACGCTCTACCGGGACCTCGACTGCGCGGTCCACCCCTCGCACAGCGAGAACCTGGGCGGTGCGGGCGAGTCGCTGGCCCTGGGGGTTCCGACCGTGGCCACGACCGTGGGCGGGTTCCCCGATATCGTGATCGACGGCTGGACCGGGCTGCTCGTGCCTCCCAGGTCGCCGCGCGAACTGGCGGCGGCCATCGAGCGGATGATCACCGACCGGGCCTATGCCGCACGGCTGGCCGCGGCGGGCAAGCGCTACGTCGAGCGGATGCTCGATGTACGCGAGACGTCGGCCGATGTGGCCCGATTCTACGACGAAGTGCTGCGGTGCGAGGCCCACAGGCGCAAGGTGAAACAGGCACGCGGCCGCAGGGCGGCGGGTGCGGAAGGACGTTGATGCGATGTACCGCCGCTGGATCAAACGCCTCGCAGACCTGACGGCCGCCGTCCTCGGGCTCGTCTGCACGGCTCCCCTGCTGCTGGCGGCTGCCGGGGCGCTGGCCGTGGCCAACCGGGGTGCCGGGATCTTCTTCGTGCAGGAGCGGCCCGGGCTGCGGGGGAGGATCTTCCGCATCGTGAAGTTCCGGACGATGACCGATGCACGCGACACTTCGGGGCGCCTGCTGCCCGATGCACAGCGCATCACCCCTCTCGGACGCCTGCTGCGGGCCACCTCGATCGACGAGCTGCCGCAGCTCTGGAACGTGTTGCGGGGCGACATGTCGCTTGTCGGTCCCCGCCCGCTGCTGCCCGAGTACCTGCCCCGCTACTCGGCGCGGCAGGCCCGCCGCCACGAGGTGCGTCCCGGGATCACGGGCTGGGCACAGTGTCACGGCCGCAACGCCACGTCGTGGGAGGTGCGGCTCGAACAGGATGTCTGGTATGTCGATCACCTGTCGGCGCGGCTTGACCTGCAGATCCTCCTGCTCACGGTCTGCAAGGTGCTGCGCCGCGAGGGAATCGGATCGGCGGACGGGGCGACCAAGGAGCCCTTCGAAGGGACGGAAACGAACATGCAAAACAAGGAGATACGATGAACAGGGAACCGATGACAGAAACCATGCACGAGATTGCGGTCTACGGAGCCGGAGGGCTGGGCCGTGAGATTTGCTGCCTGCTGCGGCGCATCAATGCCGCGACCGACCGCCCCAGGCGGTTCGTGGGCTTTTTCGACGACGGGCTGCCGTCCGGCAGCAGCAACGACTACGGGCCCGTGCTGGGCGGGTTGGAGCGTCTGAACGCCTGGGAGCGCCCTCTGGAGGTCGTCGTTGCCGTCGGCAGCCCCGAAGCCCGGCGGCGGATCGTGGAGGGGATCCGCAACCCGCGGATCTCCTTCCCGAACCTCATGTCGCCCGACACGCTCTTCCTCGACCGCCGCAGCCTCCGCATCGGGCGCGGCAATGTCTTCTGTGCCCGATGCCTGGTGAGCTGCCACGTGACGATCGGCGACTTCAACCTCTTCAACGGCTACATCACCGTGGGGCACGATCTGCGCATGGGCGACTGCAACGTCGTGATGCCGTCGGTGAACCTCTCGGGTGGGGTGACCGTCGGCGACGGGAACCTGTTCGGCGTCGGCTCGGTAGTCCTGCAGGGACTTTCGGTCGGCAGCGGCGTGCGGCTCGGGGCCGGCTCGGTGCTGATGCGCCGGGCGGTGGACGGAGCGCTCTATGTCGGGAATCCGGCAATTAAAATGAAGGTTTAACCAAAATATCGCAAAACTATGGAAATGAAGAAATTCATCAATGATTTCGCGCAGTTGTTCGACGATGTGGACAACGGCGTGTTCACTCCCGAGACGTGCTTTCACGAACTGGAGGAGTATTCGTCGCTCACGGCCCTGGGCATCATCGCCATGATCGACGAGGAGTATGGCGTGCAGCTGCGCGGCGACGACATCCGCGGAGCACAGACGATCGGAGCCTTGTATGACCTTGTGCAGAGCCGCCGATGAACGCCAATCCCTTTTCGCTGGCCGGGAAGCGGGTGCTCGTCACCGGGGCTTCGTCCGGCATCGGACGGGCTGCGGCGATCGAATGCGCCCGCGCCGGGGCCGAACTGCTCATTACCGGGCGTGACGAAGAGCGTCTGCTGGCGACGCTGCAGGCGCTCGACGGCGGGCCGTACCGGGCCGTTGCGGCCGATCTGACCGATCCCGAGGGGATCGAACGCCTGGTGGACGAGGCCCGCGGGCTCGACGGCGTGGTCCACTCGGCAGGTATCGCCTGCAGCCGTCCCTTCCCCTTCGTCGGCCGCAAGGTCCTCAACGGGGTGATGGAGATCAACTTCTACGCCCCGGCCGAACTGACGCGGCGGTTGTTGCGCGCTTCGGCCGTCGGGCGCGGCGCATCGCTGGTCTTTGTCTCGTCGGTGGCCGGACTCGGGTGCTCGGCTCCGGGCGAGTCGGCCTATGCCGCTTCGAAGGGGGCCGTGAGCGCCCTGGCGCGCGGTATGGCAATCGACCTTGCCCCGAAGGGCATCCGGGTGAACTGCGTCTGCCCGGGGGTGGTCGAGACGGCACTCTTTGATGCCGGGACCGTCACCTCCGAGCAACTCGAGGCCCGCAGGCGGGCCTACCCGCTGCGGCGCTTCGGACGTCCCGAGGAGATCGCCTGGGCGATCGTCTACCTGCTCTCGGACGCGAGTGCCTGGATGACCGGTACCGACCTGAAGATCGACGGCGGACTGACTCTCATTTAAATCCGAATGACTTATGGCTTTCATTACCTACAACCACGTCGGGATCCGCGCCATGGCGGCGTGTGTTCCCTCCCGAAGGGTCTCCAATGCGGATCTGGGCTACCTGATTCCGCCCGAGGAGATCGACAAGATGATCCGCTCGGTGGGCATCCGCGAAAAGCGCTACGCCGACGATGGGGTCTGCGCCTCGGACCTTTGCTTCCAGGCCGCACGGCAGCTGATGACCGACAACGACATCGCCCCCGACTCGATCGACGTGCTGCTTTTCATGTCGCAGACGGCCGACTACCGGCTGCCGGCCACGGCGCCGCTGCTGCAGCATCGTCTGGGACTGGCCCAGACCACCGCGGCGATGGACCTCTCGCTCGGCTGCTCGGGCTATGTCTATGCCCTTTCGGCCGCCTATGCCTACGCCTCGCTGCCCGGGGTGAAGCGCGTGCTGCTGCTCGACGGCGAGACCTTCTCGAAGGTCGTATCGCCTTACGACAAGGTGAACGCCCCGCTCTATGGCGATGCCGGGACGGCGACGCTCATCGAACGCGGCGACGACTTCGAACCCAGCCACATCCTGCTGATGAGCGACGGCAGCGGCGAAGAGGCGGTGAAGATCCCCGCCGGCGGATGCCGCATCCCGGCGACGGCCGAGAACCTGCAGCCCGTCGAGCGTGCGGACGGCAGCCGCCGCTCGGACAACCAGGTCTACATGGACGGCATGGACGTCTTCAACTTCACGATCCGTGTCGTGCCGCGCACGATCCGCGAGCTGACCGAGCGCATCGGCCGCCCGTTGGGTGAGATCGACTACCTGCTCTTCCACCAGGCCAACCGCTTCATGACCGACTTCTTCGTCCGCAAGCTCAGGTATCCGGCCGAGCGGGTCCCCTACTCGCTCGACCGTTTCGGCAACACGAGTTCGGCCTCGATCCCGCTGACCATCGTCTCGGAACTGTGCGGGCGTCTCGGACAGCGCACGGAGACGATCCTCTGCGGCTTCGGTGTCGGCCTGTCGTGGGGCGCCGTCTACAACGTCTTCCGCAACTGCCGCATCTCACCCCTCGCCGAATACCGACCGTTATGACCGACCTGTTCGTTTTCCGGAATACCACCGTCGAGCCCCTCTTCGGCTCCGAAGGGGTGCGCTGCTCGGGCTACGGCGACATCTCCGACCTGGGTGAGGAGGCCGCGGCCTGCGTCTGGGCCTATACCCTGCCCGTGGGCTGTGACATCGGGGCGCAGATCCGCGAGGCCGACTCCTACATCGATCGCCTGAGGCTGGTGCTCGACCGCATCGGTCCGGCCCGCATGTGCTACCTCTTCACGCTGGCCTGCCCCTATGTGCTGCCGGTCGAGAGCGGCAGTGGCGCCCTGCGTGCGGCCGTGGCGCGTTACGATGCCGCGCTGTATGCCTTTGCGGCCGCACGCCCGAATGTCCGCGTGCTCGATTTCGCCTCCTTCCTCGGGCGTTATGCCTGCGGCGGGCGGATCGACTGGCGCCACTGGTTCCTTGCGCGGACGGCGGTCAGCCCACGGCTGCAGTCCGATTTCCGGCACTGGTTCGCCGCGGAGCGCAGGGCGGCCCTCATGCAGCGGCGCAAGTGCCTTGTACTCGACCTCGACAATACGTTGTGGGGCGGTGTGCTGGGCGAAGAGGGCCCCGAGGGCATTCGCATCGGCGGCGACTATCCGGGCAATGCCTACCTCCTCTTCCAGCAGGGCATCCGCGAACTGGCCCGCACGGGGGTGATCCTGGCCGTGTGCAGCAAAAACAACGAGGCCGACGTGCTCGAGGTGTGGGAGCGTAACCCTGAACTGGTGCTGCGGCGCGGTGATTTCGCCGCGCGGCGCATCAACTGGCGCGACAAGGCGGGCAATATCCGCGAGCTGGCGGCCGAGCTCAACATCGGGCTCGACAGCATGGTCTTCGTGGACGACAACCCGGCTGAGCGGGAACTCGTGCGGCGGATGGTGCCCGAGGTGGCCGTTCCCGACTTCCCGGAGCAGCCCTACCGGTTGCCGGAGTTCCTGCGCGATATGGCCGACCGCTATTTCCGCATCTATGCCCTTACGGCCGAGGACCGGGCCAAGACGGAGCAATACCGGGCCAATGCAGCGCGGGCCGAGGCGGCACGCGGCTATGCCGATTTCGGCGACTACCTGCGCAGCCTCGGCATGGTGCTGACAATCCGCCGCGCGGACGACTTCACCCGTCCGCGCGTGGCGCAGATGACACAGAAGACCAACCAGTTCAACCTGACGACCCGCCGCTACTCCGAGGCCGACATCCGCCGCATCGAGGACGGCGGCGGTCGGGTCTACACGCTTTCGGTGCGCGACCGCTTCGGCGACAGCGGCATCACGGGGTGCCTGATCGTGGCCGACGGCACGATCGACACCCTGCTGCTGAGCTGCCGCATCCTGGGCCGGGGCATCGAGCGGGCCTTCCTGCGCACGGTGCTTGCCCTCCTGCGCCGCGAAGGGGTTGCGACGCTCTCGGCCTGCTACCTCCCGACGGCGAAGAACGGGCAGACGGCCCGCTTCTACGACCGGGAGGGTTTCACTCCCGTGGCGCGCGGTGCCGACGGCAGCGTGCGCTATACGTTGGATCTGACCGCGGCGGATACCGCGGTCGATGCCTGTTACACGATTGAATACGAATGATGATGAACGACCGTAAAGAGACTTTGTACCGGGTGTTCCGTACGACGCTCGGAATCGACCGCGTGGACGACACGCTGTCGCAGCGCAACTGTGAGCAATGGGATTCCCTTGCTCACCTGAACCTGATCGTCGCCCTCGAGGAGGCTTTCGACCTTTCGTTCGAGCCCGAGGAGATGGGCTCGATGCACTCGTTTGCCGAGGTCGAGGCGGTGCTTGCCCGAAAGCTCGGCGCGTGAGCGGCCGACCATGGGGCTTTCCGTCCGCCCGACCTGCTGAACGTCGGCTTCCCTGTTGTGCGGTGACCTGCCGTACCAGCCTGCTGCCGGTTCCGGATGTCCGGAACCGGTAGTGTTTTTTTTGTGTAAAAGTTGTAAAGTAGCTGCATAATGGCTAATTTTACGAAACCCTAAAAGTTTATCCCATGAAAATACAACTCTTCGTGGCCTCCCTTCTTCTTTCGGGATGCCTGCTTTTTGGTTGTGCGTCGCGTGAACGGGTGGTCGAGAAGCCGTTGATCGAGGCATCGAACACCATGACGCTCGATATTCCGCGGGTCGAATTGACCGATTCGGCCACCGTGCTCCGCATGCAGGCCTATTTCCAGCCCCACTACTGGATCCGGATCGATGGGGGCAGCTACCTCTCGGCCGGGGGGCGCAAATACCGGCTGATCGGTGCCGATGGCATCACTCCCGATTCGCTTTTCTGGATGCCCGCGTCGGGCGAAGCCTCCTTCACGTTGGCCTTCGAGCCGCTGCCTCGCGGTACCAGATCGTTCGACTTCATCGAGTCGGACTGCGACGATTGCTTCAAACTCTACGGTATCGACCTTACGGGACTCACCTCCTATTCCGAGCCTGAGGGGCTTCCCGACAACGTGCAGGCCGGGACCTCCGGCGAGCTCTTCGCCGAACCTGTATTCAAGGTGGGCGAAACGACCGTAAACATGCACTTCATCGGTTACCGCGAAGGACTTGGCAAGCAGGCTGCGATCTATGCCAACACGATCTTCGGGCAGCAGCAGCCATACACCGCGCCGATCGATCCCGAGACGGCGACCGCCGTTTTCCGCTTCGGGCAGTACGGTACGTCGTATCTGTTCGGCGGGGTCGGCGATTGCCTCGAGTCGTTCTGGACTGCTCCCGGAGAGACGATCGACGTCTATGTCGATTTGCGGACCAGCGGAGCCCGGTTGCTTGACCGCCGCAATGGAACGCAGACCTGCTTGCGCGGGTGTTATACGAACGGGACGTATGCCGGGCTTAATGCGGTATTCGGCGACCTGCACAATACTCCCGGGTTCGTTTCGCTCAACCGGCGAACCGGCAGATTCGCCGATTACCGGATGTCGGCCGACGAGTATGTGCAGATGGTTGTGGACCGCTACCGCACGCTGGCCGACAGCATCGAGCGCTGTGGCGCCCCGGCTTCCGTGCAACGGCTGCAGCTGAACACGCTGCGTCAGGAGACCCTCGCAGCCTTTGTCGAGGCAACGGAGCTGCTGGAACATAATTACCGGCATGTCAATCAGATGTGGGACTACTCGAAGCCGCTTGGACGGCAGTTTGCGAAACTTGGTGCGGAGCATTATGCCGAGGTCTGCAAGTTGTTCGATATCAACGACCCGGCGCTGCTGGTCGGTCCGCGGGTGTCGGATTATGTCTATGCCGTTACGGTTCCCGAGGTCGATTGGCCCGCAATCACAGGTATTGAGCGGGGTGTGGTCGTCGATTTGCGCGCGGTAGCCGGACTACCCAGCAAGGCGGAGAACAACCAACTGACCGCAGAAGATTTCGCCCGGCTCCGTGAGATGGAGAATCCCTTCTATGCCGAGGCGCTTGAGGCGATGCAGCAGCGTGTGCAGCAGGCTCTGGCCGAGGTCGAAGGCAAGGCCGTGATCGAGCCGACGCCCGAGGTGCCTCTTGCCGAACTTTTCGAGGCCATTGTGGCGCCCTATCGGGGCAAGGTGGTTCTGGTCGATTTCTGGAATACGTGGTGCGGGCCCTGCCGGGCATCGATTGCAGCCGTCGAGCCTCTCAAGTCGGCAGAGCTTGCCAATGACGATCTGGTGTGGGTATATATTGCCAACGAGACTTCGCCGCTGGTTACCTACAAGACCATGATACCCGGGATCCGGGGCAAGCACTTCCGGCTCGATGGCGAGCGGTGGGTGTCGCTCTGCGATCGGTTCGGGATCGACGGTATCCCTTCCTATGTGGTTGTGGACAGGGACGGCAGCTTCCGTCTGCGCAATGACCTGAGGGATCATGCCCAACTCAGGAAGGTGTTGCTCGAAAAACTGGCCGAATAGGCTTTCCGGAACGGGTCTGCCGTGCAGTCAGACAAATGGAAGTCTTCGGACGAAAGGGAGAGCGGCATCCGGATGATTCCGGATGCCGCTCTCCCTTGTCTTCGGACCCTGGTTCGGCCCATGGAGTCTCCTGCTACTCTTCCGTCCAGCGGCGGTCGAGCAGTTCGAGGAACCACTCCGGGCAGCGGCACGGACGGCGCGTGTCGCTGTGGATGAAGCCCAGCTGCGTCATGCCCGTGTTGATCAGTTCGCCCTGCTCGTTGTAGATCTCGTAGAAGAAGTTGATGCGTGCGGCGGGTTTTTCGCGCAGGATGATGCGCACGGTGAGCAGTTCGTCGAAGTAGGCCGGCTTGCGGTATTTCGACTGCACTTCGAGGATCGGCATCATGATGCCCCGGCGCTCGACCTCGGCAAACGACATGCCCAGATCGCGCAGCAGTTCGCTGCGGGCCGCTTCGTAGTAGCAGATGTAGTTCGAGTGGTGGCAGATGGCCATCTGGTCGGTGTGCTTGTACCAGACGCGGATTTTACAGTCGTGTGATAACATGGATCGGTTTATTTGGTTCCTTTGTTTTCGGTGATGCGGATCGGATGGCCCAGCAGCCGTTCGGCCTCGGAGAACTCCCCGGCCTCGATGAGCCGGCGGATGGCCGTCGAGCTGACGTGGGTGCCCCCGACGTTGCACTCATCGACCCGGACGATTCCGAGCCCCAGTGTGGCGACCGCATCGCAGTCGATCCGGTCGTGGCCGAAGCGGTGGTCGTAGCCCGCGATGAGCGTCTCGGCCCCGAGGCGGCCGATCAGGTAGTGCAGGACAAACTCCCTGCCGGACAGGGCGCTGAATGCCTTGTCGAACGGAATGACGACGACATGATCGACGCCCAGGCGTTCGAGCAGCGCAATCTTCTCGTCGAGCGGAGTGAGCAGCTGCAGCCCCCCGGCACGTCCGAGCGTGATGCGGGGGTGCGGGTCGAACGTGACGACGATGCTCTCTCCGCCGTGTGCATGAGCTTCGGTCGTCAGGCGGTCGATCAGGGCCTTGTGGCCGAGGTGCACGCCGTCGAAAGATCCGACCGTCACGGCCGGATGTACGAAGTGCGGCAGGTTGTCGAATCCCCGGAATATCCGGATGTGCCGAGCCTTCATCGGTCGGACGAGCTCTCCTCCTCGTTCTCCTTGACGAAATAGGCGACCTTTTCGAGCAGGGTCGTGATGTCGTAGTTCTCCACGATGATGCCCTGCGGAAAGTTCAGCGGCGTGGAGGTGAAGTTGAGCACCCCCTTGATGCCGGCGTTGATGATCGGTACGACCAGATTCGGCGCCACCTTCGTCGGCGACGAGACGACGACGATGCTGATGCCCTTCTCCTCGGCCATCTCCTCGAAAGAGTCCATGTGGTAGCACGGGATGCCGTCGATGGTCGTCCCGACCTTCTCCGGATCGACGTCGAATGCCGCCGTGATCTTGAGGTTCAGTCCCTTGCCGTTGAAGTACTTGGTGATGGCCTGGCCCAGGTGCCCCATGCCCAGCACGGCGATGTTCATCGGCGAGGGGCTGTCGAGGATGTTGCTGATGTAGTCGATGAGCACCTGCACGTCGTAGCCCTTCTTCGTGTCGCTCGAGAAGCCGATGAGCATCAGGTCGCGGCGCACCTGCACGGCCGTGATACCGTGAATGCCTGCCAGCACATGCGAGAAGATGTGCGTGATGCCCTGCTTGTGGCACGAGAGCAGCGTCCGGCGGTATTCGCTCAGCCGCTCGATGGTCTTCTCCGGAATCGAATTGGTCAATGCCATAGCTTCTGCCTTATTCGATGGTGATTGTGAAATCGGGGTTGTAGTTCACCCGCGTCCAGTTGCCGTTCACGTGGTTCGAGCCCGTGTCGCGCTGCTCGAAGCGGTAGCCGGTCTGCAGCGGTGTGTAGCGGCGGTCCTCGAGGTCATACTCGATGTCGCCGTACATGGCCGGTGCGAAGATCAGCGCCGAGTCGTAGCCCCGGTAGGAGTAGAGCGTCGGCAGCGTGCCGAAGGACTCAATGTAGTCGCTGTCGAATGCCGTCACGACCTTGGCGTCGCGTTTGGCATGGTAGGTCGAAAGGAAGACCACGCGGTTGCGGAAGAAGGTCGTGCGGTCGATGTTGTTGTAGCGGTTCCAGCGCACGTTGCCCAGCACCGTGTAGCGCGGGGCCGTGCGACCGCGGCTCCGCAGGCTCGAGTCGGCCGATGCCAGGGCCGCGAGGATGCGGTCCACGTCCACTTCGTCGTCCGAGAGGATGATGAAGACGTTGTCGTCCTTGTTTTCGAGCAGCGGCGTGAGGTCACGCGGGCTGTTGCCGCCCGATCCAGAGGCCGAACTTCCGTACTTATAGGTATAGGAGGTGTACTCGCGGTCACCCAGCAGGGCAAGCATCTCCTGTTCGAACTCCTTGTCGGTCGTCTTTGTGTGGATCACGGTGATGTGTTTGTCCGGTCCGACCAGGTCGGCGACCTTGTCGTATTTGCGCGCCGGGTCGGGAGCCAGCTGGAACAGCACGTCGCTCGTCGTGTGCTCGATGTGCGCGAGCGGCGATACGACGGGTATCTCCCGCTCCTCGGCCAGCCGGAGGACGGGCTGCAGCTCCTCTTCGTAAACCGGGCCGACGATCAGGTCGGATTCGCGGACGGCCGGCAGATCGACGATCTCGCGGATGCGGTCGGGATTGCGCTCCGTGTCATAGAGCGTGACATCGACCGAGCGGCCGAGACGCTTCACGCTGTCGAGACCCAGCAGGAAGCCCTGGTAGAACTCGAGGTAGTTGGGATTTGCCGCGCCGTTGCGGACCGTGACCGGCAGCAGCAGCGAGATGCGCAGCGTCTGCCCGGGGCGCAGCGCCCGGAACTCGACCGGCCGGTTCTCCGCGGCGGGCCGGAGTGCGGATTCGTCGGTCGCTGCGGCGAGCGAGTCGGCCGTGGCGGCGGGTGCCGTCTGTCCGTCGCCCGGGACCTTGATCATGGCCCCGGCCTTGAGGTCGGCGGCCTTCAGCCCGCCGTTGAGTGCCCCCAGTTCGGCCTCGGTGATTCCGAAGCGGCGCGAGAGCGAATAGAAGGTCTCGCCCGGGCGTACGATGTGGTAGGCTGTGCCGACGTCGGCCACGCTGTTGAGCGACTGCCGGTACTCTTCCCACTGCTGCAGGCTGCCGGCCTCGTTCTCCGAGCCGATCTGCTTGCGGCGGATCAGGATCCGCTCGCCCAGCCGCAGGTGGGTCGGGTCGATGCCCGGGTTGTCCTCGATGATCGTATTGACCGGGATCTCATACTGCCGCGAGATGGCGTAGAGCGTCTCGCCCTTGGCAACGAAGTGGAAGTCGAAGGTCTTGCGGAGCTTGCGGTCCGAGGGCTGGCTTTCGCCGACCGCCCCGATGACCGGGATGCGGATGTTCACGTCGCTGCGGAGTCCGCCGTTCAGCGTGGGGTTGTTCTCCAGAATCACCTTCTCGCCCACGCCGTAGAGCTTCGAGAGCCCGTAGAGCGTCTCGCCCGCTTGTACGGTGTGGATGTAGTACTTCGCGCCGTTGATGTAGACGATCGTGCGCGACTTGTCGGCCGCCAGCGCCGAGAGGCCCCATGCCGTGAGCAGGAGCAGGGTGCATAGTCGTTTCATGCCAGTTTGGTTTTGTCGCGCATGCGGATTTCGGTGATGACCTTTTTGGTGTAGAGCGGAAAATCGCCGTTCATCATCCATGCGTAGTAACTCGGTTCGAGACGGAAGATCTCGGCCACCGAACGTCCCTTGTACTTGCCGAATCCGAAAACCTCCTCGCCCTTGTCGTTGTAGAGGATGCGCCCCGCGTAGTCGGCCGCTTCGCCGCGGGCCGAGAAGTCGGCCAGGGCGGCCACGTCGTTCTCCAGGTCGGGATAGCGGTCCAGCTGCGCCTTGAGCACCTCGTAGGTGGCGCGCGTGTCGGCCTCGGCCGAGTGTGCGTCGTCGAGGTCCTTGTCGCAGTAGAACTTGTAGGCCGCCACGAGCGTCCGCTGCTCCTTCTTGTGGAAGATGTTCTGCACGTCGATGAACTTGCGCTTCTTGAGGTCTACGTCCACGCCGGCGCGGAGGAACTCCTCCACGAGCACCGGCAGGTCGAAACGGTTCGAGTTGAAGCCTCCGAAGTCGCAGCCGCGGATGAACTGCTCGAGCGACTTGGCGACCTGTGCGAACGTCGGGCACTCCTTCACGTCGTCGTCCGTGATGCCGTGCACGGCGGTCGCTTCGGCCGGGATGTGCATCCCGGGGTTGAGCCGCCGCGTGCGGGTGATCTCCTCGCCGTCGGGCATGACCTTGATCATCGAGATCTCCACGATGCGGTCGCGGGCCGTATCTACCCCCGTGGTTTCGAGGTCGAAGAAGACGATCGGGCGTTTGAGGTTGAGCTTCATTCCGCGCGACGTTAGGCGTTGATCATCATCGGCATGAGCAGCATGAGCGACGAGAAGGTCTGCTTGTCGTCGTAGACGGGCTTGAAGACGCCTGCGCGCGTTGAGTCGGCCAGTTCGATAACGACCGTCGGGGTCTCCATGTTCGAGAGGATCTCGACCAGGAAGGTCGATTTGAAGCCGATTTCGATCGGCTGTCCATCGTAGCTGCACGAGATGGTCTCGTTAGCCGATACCGAGAAGTCGATGTCCTGGGCCGTGAGGTTGATGCGGTTGTCGGCGATGTCCATGCGGATGAGGTTCGTCGTCGGGTTCGAGCAGACGGCTACGCGCTTGATGCCATTGACCAGCTCGATGCGGTCCACGAGCACCTTGTTGGGGTTGTTCGAGGGGATCACGGCGTTGTAGTTCGGGTAGTTGCCCTCGATGAGCCGGCAGACGAGCGTGTGGCTCTTGAGGCGGAACATGGCGTTCTTCGAGTCGAACGATACGGTGATGGCGTCCTCCTCCTTCAGCAGCACGGTCTTGAGCAGGTTGGCCGGCTTCTTGGGCAGGATGAACGAGGCCGTGATGTCGTTTTCGGTCTCCGACTCGTATTTCACGAGCTTGTGGGCGTCGGTTCCCACGAAGGTCAGCGACGAGGGCTGCAGGTTGATGTAGATGCCGTTCATCACGGGACGCAGCTCGTCGTCGGCCGTGGCGAAGATCGTCTTGTTGATGCCGTTTACGAGCGTATCGACATCGAGCGTCAGTTCCTTCTTCTCGGCGCTCAGCTGCGGCACGGCCGGGTAGCTTACGGCCGAGGCCCCCGGGATCGAGAGCGAGCCGCTCTTCCACTCGATGCGGATCTCCCAGTTCTTGTCATTGACGTCGATCGTCAGGGGCAGTTCGGGGAACTCCTTGAGCGAGTCGAGCATCAGTTTGCCCGGCGCGGCGATCGTGCCTTCCGATTCGACGCTGTCCACCTCGATCGAGCCGATGAGCGTCGTCTCCAGGTCGGAGGTAGTCACCTTGAGCGTCGTGCCGTTGAGTTCCATGAGGAAGTAGTCCAGGATCGGGAGCGTATTCTTGTTGCTGATGACCTTGCCGGTCGTGGCCAGGAGCGAAAGCAGTGCCGAGCTTGATACGGAAAATTTCATAGTCTCTTGTCTCTTATTTCTTGTTGTTGATGTTGATTGCGTGTCGTGTGTTTCAGTCCAGGGAGGCGAGCTTGTCGAGCGCCGTTGCGATCATCCGCCGGACGAAGGGCTTGTAGTCCGTGCAGGCGTCGAGTGCCACCCGCTGGGCGATGATCGTGCAGATCGTGGCGGCGCGGTGCCCCATGAGGGCCGCCAGGCCGGCCAGGGCCGAACCCTCCATCTCGAAGTTGGTGATGCGGCGCCCGCGGTAGTCGAACGACTCGATCTTCTCATTCAGGTGCACGTCCTGCGGCTCGAGGCGCACCCAGCGGCCCTGCGGGGCGTAGAACCCCGGTGCGGCGATGGTGATGCCCTCGCGCGTGCAGTCGCGGAAGAGCTCGAAGAGCGTCGGGTCGGCGTCGATGAAGTAGGGCTTCGGAAGCAGTTCGTTCCAGCCGGTGTGCTCCATGAAGGCGCGCTCGATCTCCAGATCGCAGACCTCGTTGCGCCCCTTGTAGTAGTTGAGCAGGCCGTCGAAGCCGACCGACGTGCGCGAGAAGACCATCTCCCCGACGCGGATGTCGGGCTGGATGGCTCCCGAGGTGCCGAGCCGCACGAGCGTCAGGCGCCGTTTCTCGGCCTTCTCCTGCCGCGTGGCGAAATCGACGTTGGCCAGGGCATCGAGCTCCGTGACCGAGATGTCGATGTTGCCGATGCCGATGCCGGTCGAGAGCACGGTCATGCGCCGGCCCTTGTAGGTGCCCGTGACGGTGCGGAATTCGCGGTTCGAGACTTCGCATTCCCGGTTGTCGAAATGTTCGGCGACAAGCGCCACGCGGCCCGGGTCGCCCACGAGGATGACCGTGTCGGCCAGCTGTTCGGGACGGAGGTGGAGGTGGAATATCGAGCCGTCGTCGTTGATAATCAATTCGGAAGCGGGAATCGTTCTCATAATTTTCGTGTTTAAATTTTCAGAATTGGCATAAAAGTAATATATTTACCTCGAATAACAAAACTTCGGAGCGATTTTTTCATTAATATAAGTATCCGGGTTTTTCTCTTCGAACCAAACTGTAAACCTTAGGAGGAATATGACACTCATCAAGTCGATTTCGGGCATCCGCGGTACGATCGGAGGCCCTTCGGGCGAGAACCTGACGCCGCCCGATGTCGTGAAGTTCACCACGGCCTACGTGCGGCTGATTGCCGCGCGCACCGAGGGCCGCAAGCCCGTCGTTGTCGTCGGGCGCGACGCCCGCATCTCGGGGGAAATGGTCGCCAACCTGGTCGAGGGCACGCTGCTCGCCTGCGGTGCCGACGTGATCAATGCGGGCCTCTGCACGACGCCCGGGACCGAGATGGCTGTCATCGTGAACCGGGCCGACGGTGGCATCATCATCACGGCGTCGCACAACCCCCGGCAGTGGAACGCCCTGAAGCTGCTCAACAGCCGCGGCGAGTTCCTCTCCGATGCCGAGGGCAAGCAGGTGCTGGCTATGTCCGAGGAGGAGTTCGACTATCCGGAGATCGACGCCATCGGCCACGTACTGTCGCGCGCGCCGTTCAACGACGAGCACATCCGCCGGGTGCTGGCCCTGCCGCTGGTCGATGTCGAGGCCGTGCGCAGACGCCGCTACAAGGTGGTCGTCGATGCGGTGAACTCCGTGGGCGGCGTGGTGATCCCGAAGCTGCTGCGCGAACTGGGCTGCGAGGTCGTGGAACTCAACTGCGAGCCGACGGGCGATTTCGCGCACAACCCCGAGCCGCTGCCCGAGAACCTTACCGGAATCTCGGAGGCGGTCGTGCGTGAGAAGGCCGACCTGGGTGTCGTGGTCGATCCCGACGTGGACCGTCTGGCCTTCGTTTCGGAGGACGGCACGATGTTCGGCGAGGAGTATACGCTGGTGGCCGTCGCCGATTACATCCTCTCGAAGACGCCGGGCGATACGGTTTCGAACCTCTCCTCGTCCCGGGCGCTGCGTGACGTGACCGAGCGGCACGGCTGCCGATATTACGCCTCGGCTGTCGGCGAGGTGAACGTCACGACGAAGATGCGGGAGGTCGGTGCCGTGATCGGCGGTGAAGGCAACGGCGGCGTGATCTATCCCGAGCTGCACTACGGGCGCGACGCGCTTGTGGGTACGGCGCTCTTCCTGACGTGGCTCACCGAGCGCGGCCTGACGATGACCCAACTGCGCGCGACCTATCCGTCGTATTTCGCCTCGAAGAACAAGATCCAGCTCACGCCGGCTATCGACGTGGATAAAGTGCTGCGTGAGGTAAAGGGGCGCTATTCCAATGAGAATGTGAATGATATCGACGGAGTTAAGATCGATTTTCCCGAGAACTGGGTGCACCTGCGCAAGTCGAATACCGAGCCGATCATCCGCGTCTACACCGAAGCCAAGTCGATGGATGAGGCCGATGCGCTGGCCAAGCGGTTCATTGCCGAAATCGAGGCGATCTGCAAGGAGTAACTGCAGAGTAACGGAAGAAACATTGTCGAACTATTGTTAAGACCATGCGAATCAACGGAATGAATGTGCTGCTGCTGGCGTCGGCCCTCGTGCTGGCGTCGTGCGGCGGCGCGTCCCGCCGCCAGGCGGCCGGGACGACCGAAACGGCAGAAGCCGGAACCGAAATGGTGGACATGCACAATGCCGAGAATGCGCTCGACTACCACGGCACCTACAAGGGAACACTGCCGGCAGCCGACTGTCCGGGTATCGTCACGACTCTCACGCTTTCGGCCGACGGCCGCTATGCGTTGCACATGGAGTATCTCGAACGGGATGTGGCGTTCGACGAACAGGGCGCCTTTGAGGTGGAGGGCAACCTGCTTGTCCTGACGCCCGATGACGGCGGACAGGGAGGCTGCTACAAGGTCGAGGAGAACCGCCTGCGGATGCTCGACGGCGACCGGAAGCCGATCACGGGCGAACTGGCCGACCATTACGTGTTGCAGAAAGAGATTTGAACATTGTGAATATGGAGAACGTAAAAAAATACATCGAAGCGAACGAGGCGCGTTTCCTCGAGGAGCTGTTCGACCTGATCCGCATTCCGTCGATCAGCGCCGAATCGACCCACAAACCCGACATGCAGCGCTGCGCCGAATGGCTGGCTGCCGCCCTGGCCAAGGCCGGGGCCGACCGTGCGGAGGTCTACCCCACGGCCGGGAATCCGGTGGTCTATGCCGAGAAGACCGTCGATCCGAAGGCACGCACGGTACTGGTCTACGGCCACTACGACGTGATGCCGGTGGATCCGCGCGACGAGTGGCGTACGGACCCCTTCGAGCCGGTCGTCCGCGACGGCCGCATCTGGGCCCGCGGCGCCGATGACGACAAGGGGCAGCTGTGGATGCACGCCAAGGCATTCGAGGCGATGTGTGCCACCGACTCGCTGCCCTGCAACGTGAAGTTCATGCTCGAGGGCGAGGAGGAGATCGGTTCGGCAAGCCTCTACGACTTCTGCCGTGAGCACAGGAAGATGCTCAAGGCCGACATCATTCTGGTGTCGGATACCTCGATGCTGTCGCTGCAAACTCCTTCGATCACATGCGGTTTGCGCGGTTTGGCTTATATGGAGGTTGAAGTGGAGGGCCCGAACAAGGATCTGCACTCGGGCCTCTTCGGCGGTGCGGTGGCCAACCCGGCCAACGTGCTGGCCCAGCTGGTGGCCGGGCTCATTGACGCGAACGGACATGTCACGATCCCCGGATTCTACGACGACGTGCGGGAGCTGACCCTCGCCGAGCGTCGGGCCTTCAACAAGGCGCCGTTCAACCTGTCGGCCTACAAGAAATCGCTAGACATCGGCGACGTGGAGGGTGAAGCTGGCTACACGACGCTCGAACGCACGGGTGTGCGTCCGTCGCTCGACGTGAACGGCATCTGGGGCGGCTATACGGGCGAGGGAACCAAGACCGTGATTCCGTCGAAGGCCTCGGCCAAGATCTCGATGCGGCTGGTGCCCAACCAGGACTACCGCAAGATCTCGAAGCTCTTCGAGAAGCATTTCCGCAAGATCGCCCCGAAGAGCGTGAAGGTCACCGTCCGATCGCTCCATGGCGGCATGCCCTACGTCGCACCGACCGACATGCCGGCCTACAAGGCTGCGGCGAAGGCCATCGAGACGACCTTCGGCTGCAAGCCCCTGCCCTTCTACTCCGGAGGGTCGATTCCGATCATCAGCGGTTTCGAGTCGATTCTCGGCATCAAGTCGCTGCTCATCGGCTTCGGACTGGCCGAGGATGCGATCCACTCGCCCAACGAGAGCTACGGACTCGAGCAGTTCCGCCGCGGGTTGGAGACGATCCCCTATTTCTACAAGTATTTCGCCGAAAGCAAATAGGGACGACCGGACGATGGTTGCAGAGGAGCAGAAACGCGAACTGCTGGAGTTCGCCGTGCAGATGGCCCGCCGGGTCGGGGCGATCCACCTCGAGTGGTTCCGCCGCAGCGACCTCGAGATCGGGACCAAGTCCAATGAGTTCGATGTCGTGACGCGCGCCGACCGCGAGAGCGAGGCCTGCATTGCGTGCATGGTGGCCGAGCGCTACCCTTCGCATGCCCTGCTGGGCGAGGAGGGCGGCCGTCGGGGCGATGCCGCGAGCGACTGGCTCTGGGTGGTCGATCCGCTCGACGGGACGACCAACTACAGCCAGGGACTGCCGGTCTTTGCCGTTTCGATCGGGCTTCGTTTTCGGGGCGAGCCGGTCGTCGGGGTGGTCTATGCACCCTGGCTCGACGAGCTCTTCACGGCCGTGCGCGGCGGCGGGGCGTTCCGCTCCTGTCGCGGCGGCATGCCGCAGCCGATCCGGGTCGGCGGCAAGAAGCGTCTGGGTGAGGCGGTGGTTGCGACGGGATTTCCCTACGACAAGGACCGCGACCCGGACAACAATACCGACAACGTCGTGCGGATCCTCCCCCCACGTGCGGGGACTGCGCCGCTTCGGGGCTGCGGCCTACGACCTGTGCAGCGTGGCTGCCGGGACGATGGACGGCTACTGGGAGCTCGCGCTGCACGAGTGGGACGTCTGTGCCGGCGAGTTGATCGTGCAGGAGGCCGGAGGTGTCGTGCAGGCGCTGCGGCAGGACCGCGGGGTCTCGATCGTGGCCGGGAATGCGGCGATCGTGGCCGCCATCCGGGAGTATGTGCGATAACACCCCTGATGTGTCGGAGCGATGCCGGAGACCCGAAGGGAGAGGAAGATCCCGGACTGCGGTGGCCCCGAATCTCCGCTGCGGGAGAAGATGTTCGAGTAGCTGCGGAGCATGAAAAATCCGCAACCCGTGTGGGGTTGCGGATTTTTTGTGTGCGGAGCCGGGTCTCTGTGTGTCTGTCCGGAGTTTTGCCGGAGGAGCGGATCTTCTCTTCCTCTCCCGTACCCGGGGGCGCCCCGCGGCGGATTCAGCGCATCTCCTCGTAGGCGTAGGCGACCGCGCGGTTGAGCTGCGCAACGAAGGGCTGTGTGCGCCGGAACTCACCGACGGCGTATTCGAGCAGCGCATCGGCGTCGGACGGGACGCATCCGAGCGGCTTCTCGATGTAGAAATCCTTGAGTTTCAACAGTTCGGCATACTCGCTGCCGGAGGGGAATCCGGTCGGCACCCGCTTGAGCCGGTTCTCCGTGTGGAACCGGAATCCGGGAGCGGCTTCGACCGCCTTGAGCAGTTCGTCGCCGTGGTCGAGGATCTCCTCGCGGATCGACCGCAGGACCATCGGCTCGGGACCGTAGATCCCCGAGGCGAGCAGGCTGCCGCCCAGCATGCCGTCGCATGAGGGTTCGAGGTGGAGGTAGTAGCCGGCGAATCCCGACTGTTTGCCGCGCGGCGCGACAAAGGCCCCCACGTGGGTCTTGTAGGGGGTCTTGTCTGCCGAGAAGCGTGTGTCGCGGGCGATCCGGTAGGTGCAGTCCTGCGGGCGCAGCCCCCGGACCGAAGGGTCGAAGGCCGCAATGCCGGCGATCAGCCGTTCGGTGAAGGCGGCGAAACGACGCTTCGCGCGGGTCCATTCGTCGCGGTGGGCGTCGAACCATTCGCGGTCGTTGTGGTCGTGCAGCCGGCGCAGGAATCCGAGAATCTCCTCCATGTCGTGCGGGTTTCAGGCTCTTACCACGCGAAGAGCGGGTAGTCGGCCATCAGGGCGTTTACGTCGCGGCGTACGGCGGCGATGTTCTCCTCGTTCTCGGGATCGCACAGCACGCGGTCGATCAGGCCGACGATGTAGTCCATCTTGTCCTCCTTCAGGCCGCGGGTGGTGATGGCCGGCGTTCCGAAGCGCAGGCCCGACGTCTGGAACGGCGAGCGGCTGTCGAACGGCACCATGTTCTTGTTGGTGGTGATGTCGGCGCGGACCAGGCTCTTCTCGGCCTGCTTGCCCGTCAGCTCGGGGAACTTCGTGCGCAGATCGACCAGCATCAGGTGGTTGTCCGTACCGCCCGAGACGATCTTGTAGCCGCGGCGGGTGAAGGCCTCGGCCATGGCGCGGGCGTTCTTCTGCACCTGTGTCTGATACTCCCGGTAGCTGGGTTCGAGCGCCTCGCCGAAAGCCACGGCCTTGGCGGCGATAACGTGCTCGAGCGGTCCGCCCTGGATGCCCGGGAAGACGGCCGAATTGAGGATCTGCGACATCATCTTGACGGCGCCCTTGGGCGTGGTGAGGCCCCACGGGTTCTCGAAGTCCTTGCCCATGAGGATGATGCCGCCGCGCGGGCCGCGCAGGGTCTTGTGCGTGGTCGAGGTGACGATGTGGGCGTACTTGACGGGGTTCTCCAGCAGGCCCGCGGCGATCAGGCCGGCCGTGTGGGCCATATCGACCAGCAGCAGCGCCCCCACCTTGTCGGCGATCGCGCGCATGCGCTTGTAGTCCCACTCGCGCGAGTAGGCCGAAGCGCCGCCGACGATCAGCTTCGGGCGGCACTCCTCGGCCAGGCGCTCCATGGCGTCATAGTCGATCGTGCCGGTGGCCTCGTCGAGTTTGTAGCCCACGGCCTTGAAGTATTTGCCCGACATGTTTACCGGCGAACCGTGCGAGAGGTGGCCGCCGTGTGCCAAGTCGAGACCCATGAAGGTGTCGCCCGGCTGCAGGCAGGCGAAGAAGACCGCCATGTTGGCCTGGGCGCCCGAGTGGGGCTGTACGTTGGCATACTCCGCGCCGTAGAGCTGGCAGACGCGCTCGATGGCCAGCGACTCGACCTGGTCCACCACCTCGCAGCCGCCGTAGTAGCGGGCGGCGGGATAGCCCTCGGCATACTTGTTCGTGAGGACCGAGCCCATGGCCTCCATGACCTGGTCGCTGACGAAGTTCTCCGATGCGATGAGTTCGATGCCATGCGTCTGACGGCTGCGCTCGGCGGCGATCAGATCGAAAATCCGGGTGTCTCTTTTCATATTGCAGGTATTTTGTGAATTTTCGCTTACAGAGTGTAAAGATAGGAATATTTACCGAAAAACCGCACCCGAAGCGGAAATAAAAAATATCGGCCTGCCCTGCCGGAACCGGATTGGGGGGCGGCAACTGCGGCGGCGGATGCAAAAAAAGGGAGAGTCGGAGAGCGGTTCGGAAATTTTTCGTACCTTTGTTCGGATTTTTTATCCGGATGAGGAACTTATCGTAACATCTAATACATTCACGACTATGAAATTACTCGAAGGAAAAGTTGCCGTCGTAACGGGTGCCGCCCGCGGTATCGGCAAGGCCATCGCGCTGCAGTTCGCCAAGGAGGGTGCCAACGTCGCCTTCACCGATCTGGCCATCGATGAGAACGGAAAGGCCACCGAGGCCGAGATCGCCGCACTCGGCGTCAAGGCCAAGGGCTACGCCTCGAATGCCGCCGATTTCGAACAGACCCACAAGGTCGTCGAGGAGATCGTCAAGGAGTTCGGCCGCATCGACATCCTGGTGAACAACGCCGGAATCACGAAGGACGGCCTGATGATGCGCATGTCCGAGGCCCAGTGGGACGCCGTGCTGACGGTGAACCTCAAGTCGGCGTTCAACTTCATCCACGCCGTCGTACCCGTCATGGCACGCCAGAAGAGCGGCTCGATCATCAACATGTCGTCGGTCGTGGGCGTCAGCGGCAACGCCGGACAGTGCAACTACTCGGCTTCGAAGGCCGGTATGATCGGTCTGGCGAAGTCGATCGCCAAGGAGATGGGTCCCCGCGGCATCCGCGCCAACTGCATTGCCCCGGGATTCATCATCACCGACATGACCAACCAGCTCTCGGACGAGGTGCGCGAGGCGTGGTGCAAGCAGATTCCGCTGCGTCGCGGCGGTACGCCCGAGGATGTGGCCAAGGTGGCGCTGTTCCTCGCATCGGACCTCTCGTCGTATGTCAGCGGACAGGTGATCCACTGCTGCGGCGCCATGAACTGCTAAGCGGCGCGGCGACGGCCGGGGAAGCCCGGCGTGCCGCAGGCGCCAGGCCGCAGACGGGGTGTTGCCCGAAGCGGTTCGGGTGCCGCCCGAAAGAGAAAGAGGAGCTGTCCGGATGGTCCGGGCGGCTCCTCTTTGTGTCGGATCGGGTGCAGGCTCCGCCTCCGGAGCCGGCCGGCCGGACAACGGGCGGTTTGCGGATGGCAAAAAAATCGTATATTTGCCCTCATGAAACGAATGCTTACGTTGCTGGCGGTCCTGACCGCCCTCTGCGGCCGCGCACAGGAGGCCGTGCTCCCGAATCCCGACGCCAAGTCGATGGCCATGGGCGGAGTCGCCATGACGACCCTTTCGGGTTCGCACGCCATCTACGGCAATTCGGCGACGGCCGTCTTCTCGATGATGCCGTCGCAGATCTCCTCGTCCTACTACGGGCAGGGCGATTTCGACAGTTATGCCGTGTCGGGGTATTGGCGCTTCGACGTGTGCAACCTCGTGCAGGCGGGCTGGCGGCAGTATCTCCGCGAGCGGGGCAACAGCGACATGGCGGTCGATCTGGGCTATTCGCGGCGGATCGGCGAGCGCTGGGCCCTGGGCCTTGTGGGGCGCTACGTGCACCTTTCGCGCCCCGACGGCTCGGCCGATGCACTGGCGGCCGATGTGAGCGCCGCCTACATGCTGCCGCTCGATCTGGGCAGCTACTCGACCCTCCGGGCCGGTGCGAAACTGGGCAATCTGGGCGGCTACCTGGAGGACGGCGGGCGTTCGCTGCCGATGGATCTCACCATCGGCGCCGCACTCGACACCTACCTCTCGGACGCCCATGAGATCACGGTGGGGACCGACCTCGGCTACTACTTCTCGCCGGGCAGCGTGCGGGGATTTCAGATGGCGGTCGGTGCCGAGTACAACCTCATGCAGCTGCTGCAGGTGCGGGGCGGTTACCATTTCGGCGAACGGCGCGCCTACTACCCGAGCCACTGGTCCGTCGGCATGGGGGCGCGGTTCCTCCACCTGCGGCTCGATTTCGCCTACCTGATCGCCGACCGCGATACGCCGCTGCACAACACCTACAGCATCAGCTTCGGCCTCGACTTCTGATCCTTCCGGTGTCGGCCCTCGGCTGTTGCCGCGACTGAAAAAGGGCGTCCTCTCCCATGCGGAGGACGCCCTTTCCGTATCCGGACAGCCTCTTCGCGGGCCCCGTTCCGGGACCTCAGCCCCGCTCTGTGGCGAAGTGCTCGAGAATCCCCTCGCAGCCGTCCTCGAGCAGGTCGAGCACCAGCTCGAAACCCTCGTGCCCCTCGTAGTAGGGGTCGGGGACGTAGCTGCGGTCGGGATGGCGGCGGCAGAACTCCGTCATGCGGTAGATCCGCTGCGCTGCGGCCCGCGACGGGGCCAGCCGGTGCAGCGCTTCGTAGTTCATGTCGTCCATGACCACCAGGGCGTCGAAGCGTTCGAAGTCCTCCTCGCGGACCTGCCGTGCGCGGTGGGTCAGGTCGTAGCCGCGGGCTGCGGCCGCACGGCGCATCCGCGGGTCGGGAAGGTCGCCCGCATGTCCGCCGTAGGTGCCGGCCGAATCGACCGTGAACCGGTCGGAGACTCCCCTTCGCTGCGCCATGCTGCGCAGGATGCCCTCGGCTGCCGGGGAGCGGCAGATGTTGCCGAGGCATACGAACAGAATCCTTGTCTTGTTTTCCATGGCGGCAAAGATACGAAAAATCGTGGAATCGGGAGGCTCGCACCGCCACATGAAAAGGCCTGCAGCCCGCCCCGGGGCCGTTGCCTCCAGCCTTCCGGTGCAAGAATGCGAACGTTCGGAACAATAAAAGCATACGGTACGGTCCGGATATTCGGAGTTTTATCGTATCTTTGCCCCGATTTTGTAGAAACAAGAAAAGGTAAAAACCATGAAACTGCAAACGATCATTTTGCTCGCCGCATGCGCACTGACGGTATCGGCGGCCCGGGCACAGGAGGGGCTGCCCCGCAAGGTGGAGAATGTCAAACTCCTCGATCTCGAGGGAAACGCCGCCAAGCTCCCCTATTTCGGAGAGAAGAATCTGATGATTTTCTATGTCGATCCCGACCGGCACAAGCAGAACGAGGATTTCACCATCGAACTCGAGCAGAACCACCGTGCCGACAGCGAGAACATATATGGTTTCGGCGTGATGAACCTCAAGGATGCTCCCATGATCCCCAACGGCATGGCCCGCAACATGGCCCGCAAGCGTACCGAGAAGAACGGCGCCACGGTGCTGGCCGACCAGGAACGGACGCTGAGCACGGCATGGGGGCTGGGCGACTGCAACAACAAGTTCGTGCTGATGTTCGTAAACAAGGAGGGCGAGCTGGTTTTCCTGCGCAAGGGCGAATTGTCCGAAGCCGACAAGCAGGCGTTCTACAAGGTTCTTGACCAGTATCGGTAACGGATGGTGCGCAGACTTGCCGTTCTATGCCTTGCGTGGGTGAGCCTTGCACTCCCCGGCCAGGCGCAGGAGCGCTCGTTCATCTCGGGCGACGACACGCTGCACTACGTCTATACGCCCCTGCCGGTGGACAGCACCGCCGCGGCGGGCGATGCCCGGCAGCGCCGGGATCCCTTCTTCCGCCGGCTGGTGAAGTATTTCGAGGGATCGAACGTCGATCGGACGTTCGAGAAGAAGATCGACTTCACCTTTGCCGGAGGCCCCAGCTACTCGAAGACGACCAGCCTCGGCATCGGCCTGCTTGCCGCGGGCCTCTACCGGCTGGATCGCACCGATTCGGTCACGGCGCCCTCCGACGTCTCGCTCTTCGCCAACGTCTCCATCTCGGGTGTCTACGCCGTGGGTGTCACGGGCAACACGATCTTCTCGCAGGACCGCCGGCGGCTGAACTATACGGTGATGTTCTCCTCGACGCCCCGTGACATGTGGGGTGTGGGATACAATGCCGGACGCTACAACAAGCCGGTCTCCTATACCGAGAAGCACTATCTGGTGGAGGCCAACTACCTCTACCGCATCCTGCCGAAGACCTATGTCGGGACGGTGCTGAGTTTCGAGCATACTGCCGGAAAGAAGTTTTCGGATGAAAAGCAATTCTTGGATCTCATTTACCGCTATGGTGAGAAAACACACTATACGGCCACGGGACTGGGTGTGATTGTCGAGTACGACTCGCGCGACTTCATCCCCAATCCGTTCCGGGGCATCTACCTCAGTTTTCAGGAGCGGATCTTTCCCAAGGGGCTGGGCAATTGCGGCAAGACGCTGTGGCGGACTATGTTCAAGGCCAATGCCTATCAGCGGGTGTGGAAGGACTGCATCCTTGCGGCCGACCTCTATGCCGTATTCAACAGCGAGGGCACGCCGTGGCCGATGCTCGCCCGTCTGGGCGACAACCAGCGGATGCGCGGGTACTATCAGGGCCGCTATGCCGACAACAGCATGATCACCATGCAGGTCGAACTGCGGCAGCGCGTCTGGCGGCGGATCGGCTGCACGGTCTGGGGCGGTGCGGGCAACGTCTTCTCTTCGCTCGACCGCTTTGACTGGTCGCATACGCTGCCCAACTACGGCCTCGGCCTGCGCTGGGAACTCAAGAAACGAGTCAATGTGCGCCTCGACTACGGCTTCGGCAAGGATACGAGCAGTTTCCTGCTGAGCGTCAATGAGGCGTTTTAACCAAACGACGGATTATGAATGCTGATCCCGACAAGAAACTCCGACGCCGCACGGTCAAGACCCGCAGCCGTTTCACGACGCTGCTGACGGTCTATTTCTTTGCGGCGCTGATCATCCCCAACTGCGTGTTGGCCAACACGGAGCCCTATTCGGTGTGGACTGTCGAGGCGCTGATCCTCATGCCGCTGGGCTTCTACATGATGTGGAGCGTGGCGCTGCGCCGCTCGGGCGTGATGATCTGGCTCGCCTTCCCGTTCATCTTCTTCTGTGCCTTCCAGATCGTGCTGCTCTACCTGTTCGGCAACTCGATCATCGCCACCGACATGTTCACCAACGTCCTGACGACCAATCCGGGTGAGGCGGGCGAGTTGCTCGGCAACATCTACCCTTCGGTGATTCTGGTGTGCGTGCTCTACCTCCCGCTGCTGTGGTTTGCAGCTCGTGAGATCGCCCACAAGCGCTACATCACGCGCACGACGCGCATGAATGTCGGACTGACCGGTGCGGCGATCTTCTCGGTCGGCCTGCTGGCCCTCTGGCCAGCATACAGCGTCAGCGAGGAGAAGCATGTACTCCGCGATGAGATCTTCCCGGTGAACGTCTTCTATAACCTCGGGTTGAGCGGCTCGGAGTTCCGCAAGACGCACCATTTCGAACGGACGTCGCGCGATTTCCGTTTCGAGGCCCGCCGCACGGCCGAGGCTCCGGGGCGCGAAGTCTACCTCTACATCATCGGCGAGGCGGCGCGGGCGATGAACTGGCAGCTCTACGGGTATGACCGGGAGACCAATCCCGAACTCTCGCAGGTCGATGATCTGGTGGTTTTCCGTGATGTGCTCACGCAGAGCAATACCACACACAAGAGCGTGCCGCTGATCCTCTCGTCGGTCAATACCGACGAGCATGAGGAGCTCTACCGCCGCAAGGGCCTTCCGGCCCTGTTCAACGAGGCCGGGTTCGAGACCTGGTTCATCTCCAACCAGTCGCGGCAGGGGGCCATGATCGACAACCTCGCGCACGATGCGCAGCATCTGATCTACATCCGTTCGCCGCGCTACGACATGCAGCTGCTCGACGAGGTGCGCAAGGTGCTCGAGCGGAGCCGGTCGCAGAAGATCCTGCTGATCCTCCACTGCTACGGCTCGCACTTCAGCTACCACCAGCGCTATCCCCGGGAGTTCGCCCATTTCAAACCCGACGATGATGTGGCGATCGCCGCCCAGCACCGGCAGATGCTGGTCAATGCCTACGACAACTCGATCCGCTATACGGACCACTTCCTGGCCCGGACGATCGATTACCTCCGTTCGCTCGACGACACTTCGTCGGCGCTGCTTTACTGTGCCGACCACGGCGAGGACCTGATCGACGACCGGAGGGAGCGCTTCCTGCACGCTTCGCCCACGACGACCGCCTACCAGCTCTACGTCGCGTCGCTGGCCTGGTTCTCGGAGCGTTACCGCGAGCGGTTCCCCGAGAAGGTTGCGGCGGCCGAGGCCAACGAGGCGGCACCGGCCACGACCCACGCTCTGTTCCACACGATGGCCGACATGGCCTCGATCGAAGGGCGCTGCCTGTCGAAGGAGGCGTCGTTGGTCAGCCCGGAGTATGACCGCACGGCCCCGCGCCGCTACCTGAACGACCACAACGAGGCGGTCCCCTATCGCAAGACGGGGCTGCTTCCCGAAGACATGGAGGTCTTCCGCCGGTACGGCATCTCGCTCTGACGGATCGTTTGCAGGGGCGCTTTGCGCCGATGCCGCGCAGGCCGGAGCCGGCAGCCGCACCTTCGGCCCGGACTGCCGGGAGCAAGAAGGGCGTGCATGAAAATACCGCCGCTGTGATTCCCGTAAGGAAGAGCAGCGGCGGTGTCGTATTCCGGGTGTCCGCTCCGGGCTATTCGAGGAAGACGATTTTCGAGGTGTCGCGCCCCTTCGGTGCGGGCGATTCGGCCGGATAGCCCAGGGCAATGGCGTAGAGCAGGCGGTGCGTAGCGGGCAGGTCGAGGCGGCGGAGGAAGGGGGCTCCGTCGGGCGAATTGAGGAAGCGGGCAATGCCGCCCAGGCAGCATGTCCCGAGTCCCATCGAGTGGGCCGCGAGCATCACGTTGCCGCCCCACAGGCCGCAATCGACCTGCGAGAGGTCGTAGCTTTCGTCGCAGGCCACGAAGAGGACGACCGGAGCCCGGTAGGCTGCCGGGCGGGGTGTTGCCACCGTGCCTTCCTTCCGGTTCGAGGCGGCTCCGTAGAGGCTGTCGAGTTCGGCCAGCAGACGGGGGCTGTCGGCCACGCGGATCTGCCACGATTCGCGCCCCTGTCCGTTGGGTGCCCAGATGCCGCACTCGAGGATGCGTTGCAGCGTGTCACGCCCCACGCGGGCGGAGCTGTAGCGGCGGATGCTGCGGCGCGAGCGGATCGTCTCGACGACGGCATCCGATGTCGCACGGCCGTCCGTTTCGATCGTCCTGCCGTTCGGTGCCGGGCTGCAGCTGCAGAGTACGGCCGCACAACCCGCCGCGGCGACCCGTTTCCATATGGATCCTGTTTTCATTTTTCTCCGGTAGTTTGTTCCGCATGACAAAGGCCGTCCTTGATTCAAGGGCGGCCTTTGTCGTTTGGATGATGAGGTTCTTATTTGGCAGCCTCTACGGATACCTTGCGGAACTCCTTCATCAGCTTCGAAATCTCGAGCGCGGATTTGCGGGCACGCGTGCCGGCTGCCTTGTTGCCTTTCTCGACCTGTGCAGCGGCGTTGGCTGCGAATACCTCGAACTCGGCGTTGATCTTTTCTACTAACTCTTTCATAATTTAAAAACGGTATTTTTTGGGTTTGTTATCATCGCAAAGATATAAAAATAATCTAAACTCCGCCGTCGGAGGTGTGAAAAAATAGGTTTTTTATACCAAAATATTCGTAATGAACGGGTAGCGGTACGTTTTTTGTCGTTTTCGGGGCATCAAAAACCGTAATTATGCAACGTCTTTTCATGCTTTCCGGTCTTGCGGTGTGCCTTCTCGGAGGCTGTCGGCCGGCTTCGGATACTTCGGACCGGAAGCCTTCCTTACAGATCGAAACATTCCGCGCCCGAATCGACAGCGTGCCGAACCGCATGGGCTTCATCGGTTACCTTTCGAGCAATTTCGATGCCGTGATCCAACCCCGCGTGAACGGGTTCCTCGCCTCGCGCCACTTTTCGAGCGGCATGCCCGTGCGGCGCGGACAGCTGCTCTTCCGCATCGACCCCGAGCAGCTCTCGACTTCGATGCTGGCGGCCGAGGCCCAACTCGAATCGGCGCGCGCACAGGCCGTCGAAGCCCGTAACAACTACGAACGGGCCGTGCCGCTGGCGCGGATCAATGCCATCAGCCAGTCGCAGCTCGACCAGTATACGGCACAGTACCGTGCGGCCGAGGCTGCGGTGCGCTCGGCCGAGCAGGCGCTGCGCAATGCGTCGCTCAACGTCGGCTATACGGAGCTGCGCTCGCCGATCGACGGCATCGCCGCGCATGCCGAGGCGCACGTGGGCGACTATGTCGGACCGGGCACGCAGTTCAACGTGCTGACCACGGTGTCGAACACCGATACGGTGTCGGTCGATGTGGCCATCCCGATGTCGCAGTATCTGCGGATCGCCGGCAACCGCACGCCGCTGGCCGACAACGGGGGGCTGTTGTCGGATATCCGCCTGACGCTGGCCGACGGAACGCGCTATCCCCTGCCGGGATGCTACAGCTACACGCGGCGCGACGTCTCCAGTACGGCGGGGACCATCGTCCTTGTCGTGGCCTTCCCCAATCCCGACGGGCGCCTCAAACCCGGGCAGTTCGCCCGTGTGGAGGCCAACGTCGGCCCGGTGCTTCCGTACGTCGTCGTGCCGCAGCGGTGCGTTTCGCAGTCGCAGAACCTCGCCTCGGTATGGGTCGTTGCCGAGGACGGTACGGTCTCCTACCGCAGGGTGACCCCCGGACCTGTCTACGGCGGGATGTGGTGCATCGCCGAGGGGCTCGAGGCCGGCGAGACGGTCGCCGCCAGCGGGCTTCAGAAACTGCACGACGGTGACAAGGTCTCTCTGCCGAAATCGTAAGCCATGGAACGCTTCTTCATCACCCGGCCGATCTTCGCCATCTCGCTGGCGATCGTCATCGTGCTCCTCGGAACGGTCTCCGTCGGGGAGCTCCCCGTCGAGCAGTATCCCGACATCACGCCGCCCGTGGTCGAGGTCACGGCCTCCTATGCCGGGGCCGATGCCGAGACGGTAAACAACGCCGTGGCCACGCCTCTGGCCCAGTCGGTCATGGGGGTCAGCGACATGCTCTACATGCAGTCCACGTCGGCCAACGACGGTTCGATGACCCTTCAGGTGACCTTCGATATCGGCTCCGATCCCGACATGGACGCCATCTTCACGCAGAACAACGTGGCCTCGGCCACCGCACAGCTTCCGGCGGTGGTCACGCAGCAGGGGGTCGTGACGCGCAAGACGATGACCGGATTCCTGATGGTCTACTCGCTGCACAGCGACGGGCGCTACGACGACGAGTATCTGTCGAACTACGCCTACATCAACCTCCAGAACGAACTGCTGAAGATCGACGGCGTGGGCAAGATTTCGATCATGGGGGCCGGTGAATATGCCATGCGCATCTGGCTGCGCCCCGACGTGCTGAAGTATTACGGCATCCCCGTGAGCGAGGTGACGGCCGCCGTCGAACGGCAGGCGGGCATCTACCCTGCCGGTCAGTTCGGGGCCGAACCGGCTCCCGAGGGGACGACCTATACCTATACGGTGACCCTTCCGCCGCAGATCGCCACGGCCGAGGAGTTCGGCGCGATCGTCGTGCGGACCACCCCGACGGGCGAGCAGATCCGCCTGCGCGACCTGGCCGACGTGTCGCTCGGCAGCCAGACCTACGGGGTCAGCTCGCGTTTCGAGGGCGACCCTACGGCGCTGCTGGTGGTCTACCAGCAGCCCGGGAGCAACGCCGTGGCCGTGGGCAATGCCGTGAAGGCCACTGTTGCGCGTCTCTCGGAACGCTTCCCCGAGGGGATCGAAGCCACGGTCATGGTGGACGGCACGCAGAGCATCGGCGCCGGTATCCGCGACATCTTCCACACGCTGATCATCGCCCTGCTGCTGGTCGTGGCCATCATCTACCTCTTCATCCAGGACTGGCGTGCGACGGTCATCCCGCTCGTGGCTATTCCCGTCTCGCTCATCGGCGCCTTCGCGCTCTTCCCGCTGCTCGGCTTCTCGATCAACATCATCTCGCTGCTGGGACTGGTGCTGGCGATCGGCCTGGTGGTCGATGACGCCATCGTCGTGGTCGAGGCCGTGCAGGTGAACATCGCCCGGGGCATGGCCCCGCCCGATGCTACGGCCGAGGCGATGCGCAATGTCGCTTCGCCGATCATCGCCACGACCGTCGTACTGCTGGCCGTCTTCATCCCCGTGTCGTTCACCGGAGGCATTACCGGACGGCTCTTCCAGCAGTTCTCGGTGACGATCGCCGTCTCGGTGGCCATCTCGTCGTTCAACGCCCTGACCCTTTCACCGGCGCTCTGCGCCCTGCTGCTGCGCCGCCGGGAAGCACCGCAGCGGGGCTTCTTCGCGGCCTTCAACCGCTGGTTCGACCGCCTGACGATGCGCTATGCGGCCTTCACGCCGGCGCTCGTGCGGCACGTCGTGCGCACGGCGCTCTTCGTGGCCGTGGTCTCGGCGGCGATCCTGCTCGTGTGGCGCCGCCTTCCGGCGGGTTTCCTTCCCGAGGAGGACCAGGGCTACGTCATGGTGATGGTCTCGACGCCGCCCGCCTCGTCGCTGCAGATGACCCGCGAGGCGATGACGGCGGCCGACCGGACGATCCGCTCGCTGCCCGAGGTCGAATCGACCTCCTTTGCCGCGGGATTCGACATGATGGCCGGCATCGCCTCGACTTCGAGCGGCGTCGTCTTCGTCAAGCTGGTCGATTACGCCGACCGCAAACTTTCGGCCGCATGGATCGCCCGCGAACTTACCGGCGCGCTCTACACGGCCGTCCCCGAGGCGCAGTGCTATGCCTTCATTCCGCCGGCCATTCCGGGGCTGGGCGTCACGTCGGGCATCACGCTCGAGGTGCAGGACCTCGAAGGGCGCGGGACCGGATACCTGCTCGATGCGGCCGGGCGCCTGATGGATTCGCTGCAGCGCATCCCGTCGATCGCCTCGGTGACCACGCCGTTCGATGCCGGGGTGCCCCAGCGGCGGCTGCGCATCGACCGCGAGCGGGCTCTGGCTGCCGGGGTCGATCTCGGCACGCTCTACAATGAGCTGACGGCGCTTCTGGGCGGCGCCTACATCAACAACTTCACCCGCTTCGGCAAGCTCTACCAGACCTACCTGCAGGCGGCGCCCGAATACCGCCGCGACCGGCATTCGCTCGACAGCTACTACGTCACGACCTCTTCGGGCGAGAGCATCCCGGTGGCGTCGCTGGCCGAGGTGACCGACACGGTCGGGACGGCCTACGTCTCTCAGTTCAACCTCTATCGTTCGGTTTCGCTGACCGTGACGCCCGCGGCACGCGCCTCGACGACCGACGTGATGCGCACGATCGAACGCACGGCGGCGGCCGTGCTGCCCTCCGATGTGGGGATGGCCTGGAGCGGACTCTCCTACCAGGAGGCCAAGGCCTCGAAATCGGGAGCTGCGGTCTATGCGCTGGCGATCGCCTTCGCCTTTCTGGCGCTGGCGGCCCTCTACGAGTCGTGGGGGCTGCCGCTGGCGATCATGCTGAGCGTGCCGGCGGCCGTGCTCGGCGCCCTGCTCTTCACCGGAGGCATGCACCTGTTCGACCCGCTCTACGTGAACGACGTCTACCTGCAGATCTCGCTGGTGATGCTCATCGGGCTGGCCGCCAAGAACGCCATCCTCGTCGTGGAGTATGCCGACCGGCTCTTCCGCGAGCAGGGAATGTCGCTGATGGATGCCGCGGTCGGTGCGGCCCGCATCCGCCTGCGCCCGATCTTCATGACCGCCTTCTCGTTCATCCTCGGCGTGCTGCCGCTTGTCTTCGCCAGCGGAGTCTACGCCACGGCGCGCAACATCATGGGTGTGGCGCTCATCGGCGGCATGCTTTTCGCCACGCTGCTGGGCATTTTCCTCTATCCGGCGCTCTATTACCTTGTTGGGCGCGTGGGCGGTTTCGAACGCCGCCGCGAACGTCAGAAAACGAACGTACAGCCATGAAACGCCTGCTCTTGACAACGGCCGCCGTGCTGGCGGTCCTCTCTTCGTGCTCCCCGCGTCTCTATCCGCCCGAGGTGGAGACCCCCGGCCATTACCTCCATGCGGCGGGGTTCCCGCAGGACTCCGCCGGCCTCGGCGAGCGGTGGTGGGAGCTTTTCGGCGACCGGACGCTCGACACGCTGGTCGGATATGCCCTGGCCAACAGTCCCGATCTGGCGGCCGCCGCCGCTCGGGTCGAACAGGCGCAGGCCCGGCTGGGGGTCGTGCGGGCGCAGTACCTGCCGCAGGTGGGACTGGGGATCGATGCTTCGGGCGACCATACCTCCCGGACAGGCATCGTACAGTCGTATGCCGTCGAGCCGACGCTCTCGTGGGAGGTGTCGCTCTTCGGAGCCCTGAGGCATACGAAACAGGCGGCACGCGCCGGGATCGCCTCGGCACAGTGGTCGCTGCGGGGCGTGCGGCTGGCGCTGGCGGCCCAGGTCGCCACGGGCTATTTCACGCTGCTCGAGGCCGAACGCAACCTGGCCATCGCCCGTGAGACGCTGCGGCTGAGACGCGAACAGGCGGCGCTCATCGACTCGATGTTCCGTTACGGCATGTCGGACGGCGTGGCGCTCGAGCAGGCCCGGAGTCTGGTCCATACGGCCGAGGCCGATCTCCCGCAATACCTGCGGGCCGTCGAGCAGACGCGGCTGACGCTTGCGGCGCTGCTGGGCAATCCGCCGGGCGTACTGCCCGGCGACGGCGACGGGCGGATGCTGCGCATCGACCGCTATCCGGAGGAGATTCCCGTGGGACTTCCCTCGGAGCTGCTCGAACGGCGCCCCGACATCATGGAGGCCCGCTTCACCCTGCGGCAGGCGGCCGCCCAGGCCGGTGTGGCCCGTGCGGCGCGCTTTCCCTCGATCTCGCTGACGGCCCGCGGCGGCGTGGCTTCGGCGTCGATCAGCGGACTGACGGGGGCCGATCCCTGGGCGTGGTCCGCGGCGGGTTCGCTTGTCGAGCCGCTGTTCGCCTTCGGGAAGCTGCGGCGGGCCGAGCGGCTGGCCGTGGCCGAGTACGACGAGGCGGCGCGCAACTACGAGCAGACCGTCTATACAGCCTTCTCCGAGGTCGAGAAGGCGCTGGTGGCCATCGAAACCTGCCGCGAGGAGAGCCTGCGCTGCCGTGAGCTGGTCGCCGCCAACGGGCGCATCGCCGTCATGGCGCGGGCGCTCTACCGCAGCGGCCTGTCGGATTACCTCGACGTGATCGATGCCGAGCGCAACCTCTACCAGTCGCAGACACGGCTGGTGGGGCTCGTGTCGCAGCAGTACATCAACTACGTTGTGCTGTGCAAGGCGCTCGGCGGCGGGTGGGAGCGGTGACCCTTCCGGCCGGAAATATGGCGTCCCGTGCGGCGTTACCTACAAATGGGGATTGCGCATTTCGTCGCGAAATCGTATCTTTGCGGGCAAAATCGAACTGCGAAAATGCGTCTATCCGAACTGAAGACCGGCGAATCGGCAACGATCGTCAAGGTGACGGGGCACGGCGGGTTCCGCCGCCGCATCATGGAGATGGGCTTTGTGCGCGGCCAGCGTGTCGAGGTGATTCTGAACGCTCCGCTCAAGGACCCGATCGAATACAAAATCATGGGTTACGACATTTCGCTCCGGCGCAGCGAGGCCGACATGGTGGTCGTCGTCTCCGATGCCGAGGCAAGCGAGTTCCTCGCCGAGGAGCAGCGGCGCAGCGGCGAGACCTGCCGCAGGACCGAAGCCGATGCCGAGCGCGAAACGGGCGGGGATGCGGCCGGAGAGCGCCCCTGCGCGTCGGTGGACGAGATGGTCGCCCGCACGAGCCGGACGATCTCCGTGGCGCTGGTCGGCAACCCCAACAGCGGCAAGACGTCGCTCTTCAATGCCATCTCGGGCGGCCACGAGCATGTGGGCAACTACAGCGGCGTGACGGTGGGCGCCAAGCTCGGTTTCCGCACCTACCGCGGCTACCGCTTCGAGGTGACCGACCTCCCGGGAACCTACGCCCTGACGGCCTATACGCCCGAGGAGCGTTTCGTGCGCCGCCACATCGCCGAGAAGACCCCCGACGTGATCATCAACTCGGTGGTGGCCTCGAACCTCGAGCGGAACCTCTACCTGACGACCGAGCTGATCGACATCAACCCGCGCATGGTCGTGGCGCTGAACATGTACGACGAACTGGAGCGGAGCGGCGCGAAGCTCGATTACGACAGCCTCGGACGCATGCTCGGCGTGCCGATGGTGCCCGTCGAGGCGCGCAACAACCGCGGCATCGAGGCCCTGCTCGATACGGTGATCGACGTCTTCGAGAACCGCGACGACCGCGTGCGGCACATCCACATCAACATGGGCACGGTGATCGAGGAGGGGCTGCGCCGTCTGAACGGTGCGCTGAGCGACCACCGCGGCGAGCTGCCGAAGGCCTTCCCGCCCCGCTATTATGCCATGAAGCTCCTTGAGCGCGACGGACAGGTCGAGGAGGCTTTGGGCGGCTCGCCGCATTACGGCGAGTGGATCGCGTTGCGCGACGTCGAGGCCCGCCGGATCGGCGAGGCGCTGGGCGAGGACATCGAGACGGCGTTCGCCGACCAGAAATACGGCTTCATCCAGGGGGCGCTGCGCGAGACCTACACCCCGGGTCAGCGCGAGCAGGTGACGGCCACGAGCCTCATCGACGCCTTCGTGACCCACAAGCTGTGGGGATTCCCGATCTTCTTCGCCCTCATGTGGTTCATGTTCTGGTGCACGTTCAGCCTCGGGGCCTATCCGCAGGAGTGGATCGATGCGCTGGTCGGTTGGATCGGCCGCGGCGTCGATGCCCTGCTGCCCGACGGCGCCCTGCGCGACATGCTCATCGACGGGGCGATCGGCGGCGTGGGTTCGGTGATCGTCTTCCTGCCGCAGATCATGATCCTCTACCTGTTCATTTCGTTTCTGGAGGATTCGGGCTACCTGGCCCGCGCGGCCTTCATCATGGACCGTGTGATGCACCGCATCGGCCTGCACGGCAAGTCATTCATCCCGATGATCATGGGCTTCGGCTGCAACGTCCCGGCCATCATGGCCTGCCGGACGATCGAGAGCCGCAGCAGCCGCCTGATCACCATCCTCATCACACCGTTCATGTCGTGCAGCGCCCGGCTGCCGATCTACATCCTGCTCACCGGGACCTTCTTCCCGGGCAATTCCGGGCTGATGATGATGGCGCTCTACCTGCTGGGCATCCTCCTGGCTATCGTCACGGCGCGGCTCATGCGGCGCTTTCTCTTCCCGGTCGATGAGACCCCCTTCGTCATGGAGCTTCCGCCCTACCGCCTGCCGACCTGGAAGACGACCCTCTCGCACATGTGGGACCGCTGTGCGCAGTACCTGCGCAAGATGGGCGGCATCATCCTCATCGGATCGCTCGTCGTCTGGTTTCTGAGCTACTATCCCCGCGAGGAGGTGCGCAGCGACGGGACGACCGACTATGCCAACTCCTACCTCGGGCGGATCGGCAAGGTCTGCGAACCGGTCTTCACGCCGCTGGGGCTCAACTGGAAGTCGGGCGTGGCGCTGCTGTCGGGCGTCTCGGCCAAGGAGATCGTCGTCTCGACGCTCGGCGTGCTCTATGCCGAAGAGGTTCCGGCAACGGACGGCGAGCCTAAGACGACCACGGCGTCGGCCCGAAGCATTGCATCAGGTAATGCAGGACAAACCGATGGTGCAGAGGCGGTTATCGGCGGAGCAGACGGACCGACGGAGATCCGCGTGGCCGACCTGTCGGAGAAGTCTTCCGACGGGGAGCGCTCGCTCGGGCAGAGACTGATCGCCAGCGGCGACTTCACGCGCGCATCGGTGCTCGCCTTCCTTGCATTCATCCTGCTCTACATTCCGTGCATCGCCACGGTCGTCGCCATCGGCGCCGAGGCGGGATGGCGCTGGGCGATCGCGTCGGTTGTCTACGATACGGCCGTCGCATGGGTTGTGGCATGGGTCATCTATCACGCAGCGCTGCTGTTCTGAGGCATGGAGTGGCAGGATGTGGTCGTCTGGGGGATCGGGATCGCCGTTGCGGCGGCGGTCGCGAGGCGGCTGTGGCGGCTGTTCCGGGGCCGGAGCCGCGGCTGTGCGTCGTGCTGTACGCAAAATTGTCCCCACCGGAAGAACAAATAAGGAGTGGATACACTATCTTTGCCGCCCGAAATGCGGCACCGGACGCTCCGGAACCCGCAGAAAGGTTCCGGAGCGGCTGTTTCCGGGTGTCGGGTTCCCGCCCGCCGGACGGGGTGCCCCCGCTTCCGGACTGCCGCCGCACGCATGCAACCAGTCACACGTACCGGATATGACAGGACTTTTCTACATCCTCTTTTTCTGGCTTGCGGGCAACGCCCTGAGCCTGCTCACGGGAGGTTACGTCTCGGGGAACATCATCGGGATGATCCTTCTCTTCGCAAGCCTCTGCCTGAGGTGGGTGCCCGCCGAGCGGGTGCGTCCCGCCGCGCGCTTCCTGCTCGGGGCCATGGCCCTCTTCTTCGTGCCCTACGGCGTGGGGCTGATGGACTCCTACCGGGTCATCCTCGAAAACCTCTGGGCGATCGTCGTGTCGGGGATTGTCTCCACGGTCCTTGTGCTCTTCGTCACGGGCAAAACATTCCAGAGTCTCAACCGCCGCGCCCGCCTGCGGCACATCCGCCAACAACGCAACCATGCTTGACGCTTCGTTCCTTTCATCGGACCTCTTCCTGCTGACGCTCACCGTCGGCCTCTATTGTGTCGGCGGGGCGGTCTACCGCCGCCTGCGGATGCCGTTGCTGCATCCCGTGCTGCTGACCTTCGTCGCCGTGATCGTATTCCTCGAATGTGCCGGAATCGGCTACGAACGCTACAAGGAGGCGACCGGGTTGCTGAATTTCGCCCTCGGCATGTCGGTCGTCGCTCTCGGCTACCTGCTCTACGAACAGGTCGAGCGGCTGCGCGGAAGCCTGCTCCCGGTGGGCGTGGCCACGCTTGTCGGCTGCTTCGTCGGCGTGTTGAGTGTCGTCTACATCGCCATGGCCTTCGGCACGGAGCGGCAGATCCTGACCTCGATCGCCCCCAAGTCGGTCACGGTGCCGATCGCCGTGTCGGTGGCCGGACCGCTCGGCGGCAACGTCTCGATCACCTCGGTGGTGGTCTTCTGTGTGGGAATCTTCGGCAGCATCTTCGGGGAGTGGATCCTGCGGCGGTGCGGCGTCCGCGACTCCGAGGCGCGCGGGTTCGCCCTCGGTGCGGCGGCCCACGGCATCGGCACGGCCCGCGCCATCGAGATCGGGGCCACCGAAGGGGCGTTGAGCGGTCTGGCCATGGCCCTCATGGGACTGGCTACAGCCCTCTTCATGCCGCTCATCGAGCGTTACTTCTATTGATATCGGGCGGAGCCGCCCGACTGCCGGGGCATCGGAAGGAATCCCTTCCGATGCCCCGGCTCTGTTTTCCGCTGGCCCGGCGTTCAGAGGCTCATCTCTTCGGAAATATCGCGCCCGCCGAGGTCCAGACCCTTGTAGAGCTTCTTGTAGGCCTTGGGCTGCACCTTCTTCAGGCGGAGAAACTGGCGGTTGAAGTTCGAGATGTTCTCGTAGCCCGATTCGTAGGCGACCTGCGCAACCGACAGATCGGTATTGACCAGCAGGCGGCAGGCATGGCCGATGCGGATCTCCATAAGCGAGTCGAAGATCGATTTGAGCGTATACTTCTTGTAGTAGGAGCACAGCGTCGTCGGGTGCATGTTCACCGAGCGGGCGATGGCTGCCAGGGTGATGCGTCGGTTGAAGTTGTGCAGCAGGTAGTTGTATACGCGGGTTACGACATCGTCCGACGTCTCGTGCGGAGTCGTCGGCTTGTCGCGGTTCAGTCGGAACGACGACGGGTCGCCGGCCAGGAAGGCCAGCAGTTCGTAGAAGCGGGTCAGTTTGCCGAATCCCCGAGCCGCCTCGATGCTGTCGTACCAGGGACGGATGCTCTCCTCGGACCGTGAGCCGAAGTCGAGCCCGTATTCGCTGCTCTCGAGCAGCGTGTGGATCGGCTTGAACAGTTCGAGTTCGGTCATGGCCGTCGGGAAGATCGACCTCGAGAACTGGATGACCCGCCAGTGGCACCGAAGTGCATTGTCGGCATAGTAGGCGTCGTCGGCGATGAACAGGTGCGGACAGTCGGGGCCGATGAGCGTCAGGTCGCCGTCGGTGAAGGGCTTGATGACCTCGCCGATCGATTTTTTTCCGAAGCCCCGGTCGATCCACACCAGCTCGTACTCGGCATGCAGGTGCCGGGGCATGGTGAAGTACTTGCTCTGGAAACTGCGGATGTTGAAAAAGCGGTCGGAGCCGATCAATATGTTTTCACGGATCATGGTCAGCGGGTTGTTGTAACAAAGATAGTATAATATTTCGGGAATTTAGTATAAGAACCGCGCTTCCGCTTCCACTAATTTTGTTATCGGAGAGATCCAGATCGGAAAACGGAAACAATACGAATAACGAAAACAGAGAGATGAAAAACGATTTTCAACCCGATTACACGAACCTTTTGAAGGTGCTCTATAACCAGCAGCCGGATTACCTCCCGCTCTACGAGCACAACATCGACGAGCCTTTTATTGCCAAGATGCTCGGCCGGGAGGTCGATTCTACGGGCAAGAGCGGCGCCGACCTTGAAGAGCACTACCGTGTCGTCACGGAGTTCTGGCGGGCGAATACCTACGATGCACTGTCGTACGAAGCCAAGATCTGCGAGATCTACCCCGACCACGGCGCCATCCTCGGCGGGCGTCTCGGCCCCATTCAGACCCGGGCCGATTTCGACCGCTACCCGTGGGAGGAGATTCCCCGGATCTTCATCCGCGCCTACAAACCCCACCTCGACGCCCTGCGCAAGGTCATGCCCCGGGGCATGAAGGCCTACGGAGGCTGCGGCTACGGGATCTTCGAGTCGGCCGAGGATCTGGTCGGCTACGAGTCGCTCTGCATGATGCAGTACCTCGATCCCGACCTGTTCCGCGATCTGTTCGTCCGCATCGGCGACCTCTACGAGGTGCTGTGGACGTGGGTGCTCGACAACTACGCCGACCTGTTCGTCTTCTGCCGCATGGGCGACGACCTGGGCTACCGCACCTCCACGATGCTGGCCCCCGACACCATCCGCGAGCATATCCTGCCGCAGCACCGGCGCGTAATCGACCTGGTCCACTCGCGGGGCAAGAAGTTCCTGCTCCACAGTTGCGGCAACATCTTCAGCATCATGGAGGATATCCTGGCCAACGGAATCGACGCCAAGCACTCGAACGAGGACCAGATCGCGCCCTTCTCGGAGTGGATCGACCGTTACGGCGACCGCATCGGCTTGTGTGGGGGCCTGGACATGAACGAACTGATCATGAACCCCTACGAGGTGGTCTACGAGAAGGTGCTGCGCGAAGGCACGGAGTTCCGCCGCAAGGCCCGCGGCTATGCCCTCGGCTCGGGCAACTCCATTCCCGACTACATGTCGGTGGATGGCTATCGGGCCATGATCGACGCCGTGCAGGAGATCCGCCGGCGCGAAAAGGAGAACAGACTGTAAATTTCAAACGAACCAGGCAAACCATGGAAACACAACTCAATGAACTCTACGACGCCATTCTGGCCGGACAACTCGAACCGGCCGTGGCGGTGACCGAGCGGGCGCTTGCAGCCGGGATCGATCCCCAGACGGTCATCAACGGCTACATGATCCCGGCGATGGAGGAGATCGGCCGCCGCTTCGAGGCCGGCGAGGCCTATGTGCCCAATCTGCTCATGAGCGCCCGTGCGATGAAGGGGGCGCTCGAGCTGCTGCGTCCGCTGCTGCGGAACAACACGGCGGAGAGTCGCGGGCGGATCGTCATCGGCACGGTGCGCGGCGACCTGCACGACATCGGCAAGAACCTGGTGGCCTCGATGCTCGAGGGGTGCGGTTTCGAGGTCTTCAACATCGGGGTGGACATCTCGAGCGACCGTTTCATCGAGGCGGCACGCGAGCACCGGGCCGACATCCTCTGCATGTCGGCACTTCTTACCACGACGATGACCTATATGAAAGATGTGATCGACGCCCTGCGTGCGTCGGATCTGGCCGGACGGGTCAAGGTGCTTGTCGGCGGTGCTCCCGTCACCGAGGGTTTCGCCCGGACGATCGGCGCCGACGGATACAGTTCGAATGCCAACAACGCCGTGCTGATGGCCCGGCAGCTCATGGGACACTGACCGCGATCGCTGATCTGTCGGGCGGGAGGGGCTGCAGCCTGCTCCCGCCCGGTCGTTCCGGGGCGTCCGCAATTTTTACGGGGTATTTTTTAATTTTATTCATAAATTCCCTATCTTTGTCCGGAGCTAAATTCTAAACCCGATACATGACTATGGCAAAAGCAGTAAACATCGCCCGTTCACACCGTCTGGACGGCATCGGCGAGTACTATTTTTCGCGCCGCCTGCGCGAAATCGCGGAAATCGAGGCCGCTACCGGTCGTCAGATCGTCAAACTCGCTATGGGAAGTCCCGACCTCCCGCCCCACCAGTCCGTCATCGACCGTCTGGCCAGCGAGGCGCAACGTCCCGATGTCCACAAATACATGTCCTACAAGGGTGAGCCCATCCTGCGCAAGGCTTTTGCCGACTGGTACAAGAAGTGGTACCGCACCGAACTCGACTACAACAGCGAGGTGCTGCCGCTCATCGGTTCGAAGGAGGGTATCATGCACATCTGCATGACGTTCCTCAACCCGGGCGACAAGGTCCTCGTGCCCAACCCCGGCTATCCGACCTATTCGGCCGCCGTGCGGCTGGCCGGCGGCGTGATGCTGCCCTATGCGCTCAACAAGCAGACGAACTTCTACCCCGATTTCGAGGCCATCGAACGGGCCGGCCTCGACGGCGTGAAGATGATGCTCGTCAATTACCCCAACATGCCGACGGGACAGACCCCCTCGATGGAGCTCTTCCAGCGCATCATCGACTTCGGAGCCAAGCACAACATCCTGATCGTGCACGACAACCCCTACAGCTTCATCCGCAACGCCGAGGCTCCGATCTCGATCATGGAGGCGGAGGGTGCCCGCGAGGTGGCGCTCGAGATGAACTCGCTGTCGAAGGGCCACTCGATGGCTGGCTGGCGTGTCGGCGTGATCGTCGGTCGGAAGGAGTGGATCGACTCGATCCTCACGTTCAAGTCCAACATGGACTCGGGCATGTTCTACCCCATCCAGGCTGCCGCCGACACGGCGCTGGCGCTGGGTGAGGATTGGTTCAAGGAGCTCAATGCCATCTATTACGGCCGCGAGCGGCAGGCCTATGCCCTGCTCGATGCGCTCGGATGCCGCTACCGCGAGCATCAGGCCGGACTGTTCGTCTGGGCCGAGCTGCCCGAGGACTATGAAGGCGACAGCTTCGCCTTCTCGGACGAGGTGATGGAGAAGTGCGACGTCTTCCTGACGCCGGGCGGCATCTTCGGCTCGGAGGGCAACCGCTACATCCGCATCACGCTCTGCTGCCCCGAGGAGCTGCTCAAGCGGGCTACCGACAACGTCAAGGCTGCTTTCGGGAAATAGTCCCGGACGGAGCCGTTCCGATAACCGCAATTCCCCTCGGGGAGTTGCGGTTTTTTTGCGTTCGGAGTGTTCGGAAGGGGTTGCCGGATGCGGAGACTTCCTGCCCGGGTGTGCGCGGGCGCGGTCGGATACGAAATGGTCCCGGCACGGCTTCTGCCGTGCCGGGACCTTCGGTTTTTGGGGAGCCGCTTCGGGTGCCTACTCCCTGACGATGCTAATCGAGAGAATGCGGTCGCCGCGGCGGATGTCGTCGATGACATCGAGCCCCTCGACAACCTGCCCGAAGCAGGTGTGCACGCCGTCGAGGTGCCGTGTATTTTCGCGGTTCATGCAGATGAAGAACTGCGAGCCACCGGTGTCGCGTCCGGCGTGGGCCATCGAGAGCACGCCGCGGTCGTGGCGCTGGCGCGGCGCCGAGGTCTCGCATTTGATCGTGTAGCCCGGACCGCCCGTCCCGTCGCCCCGCGGGCAGCCGCCCTGGATCACGAAATCGGGGATTACCCGGTGGAAGGTCAGGCCGTCGTAGAAGCCGTGCTCGGCCAGATCGACGAAGTTGGCCACGGTGCCCGGGGTCTCGTCGGCGTAGAGTTCCGCCTTCATGTCGCCCTTCTCGGTGGCAATGATCGCGTAGGTTTTCATGGTGTCGTATCGTTGTCCGTTTATGGATTCGTTTATTCGGTGACCCGGATCCGGGCTGCGGCCGCCTTCACGCGGTCGCGCAGCGCCTCCAGATCGCCGTCGAGCGGTTCGTAGCCCACGACCACGCCCATGCGGCGGTTGATGCGCGCCGAGGGCTTGCCGAAGATTCGCAGGTCGGTGCGCGGGTTGTCGGCCAGGGCGCTCTCGATGCCCTCGTAGTGCGGGGCCGTCGCGCAGGCGATCGGCGAGAGGACAACGGCGCTCGCGCCGAGCCGTTCGAAGGTGATTGCCGGGATCGGAATGCCCAGCACGGCGCGCAGGTGCAGCTCGAACTCGTTGAGATTCTGCGTTCCGGCCAGCGTCACCATACCCGTGTCGTGGGGACGGGGCGAGAGTTCCGAGAAGTAGACGCCGTTCTCGTGGCTCAGGAAGAACTCCACGCCCCACAGTCCGGCGCCGGTGAGCGACTCGGTCACGGCGGCGGCCATGCGCTGCGCCTCGGCCAGGTGCTCCGGTGCGATGTGCGGCGACTGGAAGCTCTCGCGGTAGTCGCCGCCCTTCTGTACGTGGCCGATCGGCGGGCAGAAGAGCGTCGGCCCGTTCTTCTGGGTGACGGTCAGCAGCGTGATCTCGCTGTCGAAGCGGATGAACTCCTCGATGATCAGCTCGCGGATGTCGCCGCGCGAGCCCTCGCAGCCGTAGTGCCAGGCGTGCTCGAGCTCCTCGGGCCCCTTGACCAGCGACTGCCCCTTGCCCGAGGAGGACATCAGCGGCTTGACAACGCACGGATAGCCGATCTTTGCGGCCGCGTCGCACAGCTCCTCGTAGCTTTTGGCGTAGAAATAGCGGGCCGTCTTCAGCCCCAGCTCCCTGGCGGCCAGGTCGCGGATCGCCTTGCGGTTCATCGTGAAGTTCACGGCCCGGGCGCTCGGGACTACCTGCACGCCTTCACGCTCGAAATCGTAGAGCCGCTCGGTGCGGATGGCCTCGATCTCGGGAACGATGATGTCGGGGCGGTGTTTGGCCACGGCGGCGGCCAGGGCGTCGCCGTCGAGCATGTCGAAGACTTCGCAGGCGTCGGCCACCTGCATGGCGGGAGCGCCCGCATAGGAGTCGCACGCCACGACGGTCTGTCCGAGGCGCTGCGCCGCAATCACGAACTCCTTGCCCAGTTCGCCCGAGCCCAGGAGCAGTATCTTTTTGGTCATAGTCGGATTTTTTGGTACTGCAAAGATAGCTTTTTCCCGGCGGTTTGCAACCGTTGTGCGGATTTTTGGCCGGGCGGCGGGTGCCCGCAAACGGAAAACGCCCCGGGGCGGGCCGGGGCGTTGGTCGAACGGGTGTGGAGGTGGCGGGAGTCGAACCCGCGTCCAAACAGGGAACCCGAAAGCTTTCTACACGCTTAGCCGCCGTTTGATCCTCCTTCTCCGGCCTGGCAGGCGGCAACCCAGCCGGAGACCCAGTCCCTTGAATTTTGCGCGCCGACCGGGACCCTCCGGCTCGCTATCTCCAAATGAATGATACCCCGTGTGAAGAGCCGTTAAGGAGCGGAACGTCCCTTCGGGATACTCGTCGCCGAAGCGCCTTGGCTCCGGGGATTAAGCTAATTTTCCTTGAAAATTAGGCAGCGAGTGCGTAGCTGTTATTGCCATTTGATTTTTGAGCGTCGGGATTTACGAGCCGCCACACAGCGCTCGGCGTGCTTACAATCAAACTCTGCCTGCTGTCAAAACCGGGCACCCCCTGTTTCGTGCCGACAAAATGTCGTTGTAGACACGGCAAATGTACGGCTTTTTTCGCAAAATCCAAGAATTTTTGTATCTTTGTTAGCCAGAAAAAACGCGACGCATGAGGAACGAAAAATACGTGGTCGAGCTGCGCAATGCGGCCATCTATCACGCCGATGACCCCTTCGGAAGCCGCTCGGAGGAGCGGTTGCTCCGGCAGGGCGAGATGGTGCTTTCGGATGTCAGTCTGACGGTGGCTCCGGGTGAACTGGTCTATCTGATCGGCCGGGTCGGCAGCGGGAAAAGCACCTTGCTCAAAACTTTATATGCCGAGGTGCAACTGCTTACGGGAGAGGGATATGTCGCCGGGTTCGATCTGCGCCGGCTCCGCCGCCGGGACATCCCCTACCTGCGCCGCCGCATCGGCATCGTCTTCCAGGACTACCAGCTGCTCACCGACCGCAACTCCTTCCTCAACCTGCACTACGTGCTCCGGGCCACCGGGTGGCGCAACGAGTCGGAGATCCGCCAGCGCATCGAGAAGGTACTCGACGTGGTGCAGCTCTCGTCGAAGAGCTACAAGATGCCGTTCGAACTCTCGGGCGGCGAGCAGCAGCGCCTGGTCATCGCCCGTGCGCTGCTCAACGACCCGCAGGTGCTCCTGGCCGACGAGCCCACGGGCAACCTCGATCCGGTGACGGCCGACGGCATCATGCAGCTCTTCCGGCAGATCGCCGCGCGGGGCTGCGCCGTGGTGATGTCCACGCACAACACGGCGCTGATCGAGAACTACCCCGCCCGCGCGATCCTCTTCGCTCAGGGGAAGATCCGCGAGGTGGATCTCGCGGCCGAATTGGGCTGATCTTGCCATTTCGCGAAAAAAACACTATATTTGTACGATATTTAGAACGACAACGAATGAGTACCGAACAAGAAAACGTTAAGAAGCAGGAAGAAGCATATTCCGCGTCGAATATCCAGGTCCTCGAGGGGCTGGAGGCCGTGCGCAAGCGTCCGGCCATGTATATCGGTGACATCGGCGAAAAGGGACTCCACCACCTGGTCTACGAGGTCGTGGACAACTCGATCGACGAGGCGCTCGCCGGATATTGTACGGATATCGATGTGACGATCAACGAAGACAATTCGATTACCGTCAGGGATAACGGCCGGGGTATCCCGACCGACTTCCACGAGAAGGAGGGAAAATCGGCGCTCGAAGTCGTCCTCACGGTCCTTCATGCCGGAGGCAAGTTCGACAAGGGTTCCTACAAGGTCTCGGGCGGTCTGCATGGAGTCGGCGTATCGTGTGTGAACGCCCTCTCGACGCTGCTCATCGCCGAGATCCACCGCGACGGGAAGATCTTCCGCCAGAGCTACAGCAAGGGCAAGCCCACCTCCGAAGTGGAGATCGTCGGCGAATGCTCCGACAGGGGAACGATCATCACCTTCAAACCCGACGGCGAGATCTTCACCCATACGACCGTCTACAAGTACGAGATCCTGGCCAACCGCCTGCGCGAGCTCGCGTTCCTGAACAAGGGCATCCGCCTGAATCTCTTCGACAAGCGTCCCGACGAGGAAGGCAACACGCACGAGGACCACTTCTACTCGGAGGAGGGCCTCAAGGAGTTCGTCAAGTACCTCGACGCCACGCGCGGCACGCCGATCATCGAGCAGATCATCTACCTCGACACCGAAAAGAACGGCGTTCCGGTCGAGGTGGCCATGCAGTACAACGACTCCTTCTCGGAGAACGTGCACTCGTATGTGAACAACATCAACACGATCGAGGGAGGTACGCACCTGACCGGCTTCCGCCGGGCGCTCACGCGTACGCTCAAGAAATACGCCGAGGATTCGGGCATGCTCGCCAAGCTCAAGTTCGACATCAACGGTGATGACTTCCGCGAGGGCCTCACGGCCGTGGTTTCGGTGAAGGTCGCCGAGCCGCAGTTCGAGGGCCAGACCAAGACCAAGCTCGGCAACGACGAGGTGGCCGCAGCGGTCGATCAGGCCATGGCTTCGGCCCTAGGCGACTACCTGGAGGAGAACCCGAAGGATGCCAAGGCCATCGTGCAGAAGGTGATCCTTGCGGCCACGGCGCGCCACGCCGCCCGCCACGCCCGCGAGCTGGTGCAGCGCAAGACCGTACTGTCGGGTTCGGGCCTGCCGGGCAAGCTGGCCGACTGCACGAGCCGCGACCGTTCGGTGGCCGAGATCTTCTTCGTCGAGGGAGACTCGGCAGGCGGTACGGCCAAGTCGGGACGCGACCGCAACTTCCAGGCCATCATGCCGCTGCGCGGTAAGATCCTGAACATCGAGAAGGCTCAGGAGCACAAGATGTGGGAGAACGAGGAGATCAAGAACATGTTCCTCGCGCTGGGCGTGAAGATCGGTACCGAGGAGGATTCCAAGGCGCTCAACCTCGAGGGGCTGCGCTACGACAAGATCATCATCATGACCGATGCCGATGTCGATGGAAGCCACATCGCCACGCTGATGCTGACCTTCTTCTTCCGCAAGATGAAGGAGCTCATCGAGAACGGCCACGTATACATCGCCACCCCGCCGCTTTATCTGGTCAAGAAGGGCAAGCAGGAGCGCTACTGCTGGACCGAGAAGGAGCGCGACGAGATCACGGCCGAGTTCGGCAAGGGCGCCCATGTGCAGCGCTACAAAGGTCTCGGTGAGATGAACGCCCACCAGTTGTGGGAGACGACGATGAACCCCGACACGCGCATCCTGCGTCAGGTGAACATCGAGAATGCTGCCGAAGCCGACCGCATCTTCTCGATGCTCATGGGCGACGACGTGCCGCCCCGCCGCGAGTTCATCGAGCGCAATGCCCATTACGCGAACATCGACGCGTGACGGACGGACAACGGAGGGGATTGCCTCGGGAATGCACCGGGGCGATCCCCTTCCTTTTTGCCCTGCGGGCGTGATGCGGCGGGGCGAAGCGGCCCGGATGGCCGGTGCCGCATACGGAATGCAGAAACCAACAGAACACTACCATGAAAGTTACCGTGATCGGAGTGGCCGGGGGGACCGGCTCCGGAAAATCGACGCTCGTGAAGCGGCTGCAGGAGGCCTTCAAGGGCGATGACGTCGCGACGATCTGTCACGACTACTACTACAAGGCCCACCCGGAACTGACCTACGAGGAGCGCACGAAGCTCAACTACGACCACCCGCAGGCGTTCGACACGCAGATGATGGTCGATCACATCAAGGCGCTCAAGGAGAACGTGCCGATCGAGCATCCGGTCTATTCGTTCGTCGAGCACGACCGCATGCCCGAGACCGTGCTGGTAAAACCTTCGAAGGTGATCATCGTGGACGGCATCCTGATCTTCGAGAACAAGGAGTTGCGCGACCTGATGGACATCAAGGTCTATGTCGATACGGATGCCGACATCCGTCTGGCGCGGCGCATCCTGCGCGACGTCTGCGAGCGCGGGCGGACGATGCAGTCGGTCATCTCGCAGTACACCACGACCGTCAAGCCGATGCACGAGGAGTTTGTCGAGCCGTCGAAGAAATATGCCGACGTCATCATCCCCGAGGGCGGCTTCAATTCGGTGGCCGTGGCGATGCTCATCCAGAGCATCCGCTCGCTCATCGACAACGGGGAGTAGGCCGCCCGGCAGCGGATAGGCTGCAAGAGATATCCCGAACAGGGCCGGAGTGCGGCGGTTGGCCGCTGAACTCCGGCCTTTTTGTGTTGCAGACGGCCGCGCTGCCGCCAGCGATTTGGAACTTTGCGGTGTGTATTTTATCTTTGCACCGCGAAAAACGGATTTTACCGGCATGAGATTCAAAGGCGGACATAGCTATACGGGTCCGAGGTGCGCGACGGCGCGTGCCTTCCAGACCGTGCATGTCCACTGGTTCAGCGGCTTCATCTGACGTTCGATGATTCTTCGGCCGCGCGCCTTCGGACCGCGGCATCCCGCGGCGGGCTTGGCCCCGCCCTTCACTCCCTTTTATTCATTCACCTGCACCGACAGCATGCGCTCCCGGAGGGGCGGAGTGTCTGTCCGTGTGCATAAACCATCGATACGATGTTCCGCATCCTTTTTCTTCTTGCCATCGGTGTCGGCATCGGCTACCTGGCCCGCCGACGCTCCTTCGCCCACAAAACCGAGCGGGGCGTGCAGTTCACGATCGCTGCCCTTCTCTTCGTCTTCGGGCTCTCGATCGGGTCCGACGGGGCCCTGATCCGCAACCTCGGGGCATTCGGCAGCCAGGCCGTCGTCATCGCCGTGCTGGCCACGGCCGGCAGTCTTGCGGCCGGTGTCGTTGCCCAGCGTTTCATTTTCGGGAAAGGAGGCCGCCGATGAAGGGAAATGCACTGACTCTCGGCTGTTTCCTGCTTGGAATCGCTGTTGGCCTCTCGGGCCTGTCGCCCGAATGGCTGCTCGATGCCGCCCTGCCTTCGCTTCTGCTCTCGCTGCTGATCCTGCAGGTCGGCGTGGGGCTTGGCGCCAACGACGATTTGCGGGGCATCGTCCGTTCGCTGCGCCTGCGGATGCTGCTTCTGCCCCTCTTCACCATTGCCGGTTCGCTGCTCTTCTCGGCTGCGGCCGCCTTGCTGCCCGGCAACCGCCCGCTTGCCGAATGCCTTGCCGTAGGCAGCGGATTCGGCTACTACTCCCTCTCGTCGGTGTTGATCGCCGATGTTGGGGCGGCGTCGCTGGGTGAGGGCGGAGCTGCCGAACTGGCTACGGTGGCCCTACTGGCCAATGTTGTCCGCGAGATGTTCGCGCTCTTCTGTCTGTCGCTCTTTGCCCGCTGGTGCGGGCGTGTCGCCCCGATCTCGGCTGCAGGGATCAACTCGATGGATGTCTGCCTGCCCGGGATTGTCCGTTATTCGGGTGGCAGCACACAGCTGGTGCCTTTGGCTGTGCTGCACGGAATTGCCCTCGAGGTGAGCGTACCTCTGCTTATCGGCTTCTTCTGCCGCTTCTGATCCGGCGAAACCCGGAACCGCAAAGGTCCGGGCTTCGGCCGTTTCGGGAGGGCTTTTCCGGCACTTTGCCGCAGGTTGCCGGCGTCGTCCGCATCCCGCTGCCCTTGTCCTGCCGCCCCGGCCCTGCCTGCTGCGGGTCAGATTCCCGCAATCTTCTTGATTTCGTTGAGCTTGTTGAGCGCCTCGATCGGCGTCAGCGAGTTGATGTCGAGCCCCTTGATCTGGTCGCGGATCTGGATGAGCACCGGGTCGTCGAGCTGGAACATCGACAGCTGCATGTTCTGCGGCGCGGCGCTCTCGGCGGCCTCCTTGACGGCCTGTGCCGGGTGCTTGCGCCCCCGCTCCTTCAGGCTGCGGCTCGGGACGATCTCGTTGTTGCCGTAGACCTGCTCGAGGTTGCGCAGGATCTCGTCCGCACGCGACACGACCGACATCGGCATACCCGCCATGCGGGCCACGTGGATACCGAACGAGTGTTCCGTGCCGCCCCGCTCGAGTTTGCGCAGGAAGACGATCTGGTTGCCCATCTCCTTGACCGAGACGTGGTAGTTCTTCACCCGGGGGCACATCTGCTCCATCTCGTTGAGTTCGTGGTAGTGCGTGGCGAAGAGCGTCTTGGCATGGGCCGTGGGATGGTTGTGCAGGTACTCGACCATGGCCCAGGCGATCGAGATGCCGTCGTAGGTGCTCGTGCCGCGGCCGATCTCGTCGAGCAGCACGATGCTGCGGTCGGAGATGTTGTTGAGAATGCTCGCCGACTCGAGCATCTCGACCATGAAGGTCGATTCGCCCTGCGAGATGTTGTCCGAGGCTCCCACGCGGGTGAAGATCTTGTCCACGACGCCGATGTGGGCCGAGGCGGCCGGCACGAACGAACCCATCTGCGCCATGAGGATGATGAGCGCCGTCTGGCGCAGCAGGGCCGATTTACCCGACATGTTGGGTCCGGTGATCATCATGATCTGCTGCTGCTTGTCGTCGAGCCGCACGTCGTTGGGGATGTACTCCTCCCCCACGGGCATCAGCGTCTCGATCACCGGATGGCGGCCCTGGCGGATGTCGATCACCTTGCCGTCGTCGAGCGTCGGACGCACGTAGCGCCGTTCGACGGCCAGCCGTGCGAACGACTGCAGGCAGTCGATGCGGGCCACGATGGCCGCGTCGTGCAGCAGCGGCTGCAGCGAGCCGCAGATGGAGGCCAGCAGCTCGGCATAGATGCGCTGTTCGAGCTGGAGCATCTTCTCCTCGGCGCCGAGGATCTTCTCTTCGTACTCCTTGAGCTCCTCGGTGATGTAGCGCTCGGCGTTGGCGAGGGTCTGTTTGCGGATCCAGTTGGCGGGAACCTTCTCCTTGTGGGCATTGCGCACCTCGATGTAGTAGCCGAAGACGTTGTTGTAGCTGATCTTGAGCGACGGGATCCCCGTCGCCTCGCTCTCGCGCTGCTGGATGCGGGCCAGGTAGTCCTTGCCGTGCAGGGCGATGCGGCGCAGGTCGTCCAACTCGGGGTTCACCCCGTCGGCGATCACGCCGCCCTTCTGTATCTGGTTGTTCTGCGGGTCGGGATAGATCTCGCGGGCGATGCGGTCGCGCACCTCCGTCATCGGGTCGATGCCTTCGGCCAGGGTGTGCAGCTGCCGGCAGTCGGTGGATTCGATCGCCGCCTTGAGCGTCTCGATCGCCGAGAGCGAGTTCTTCAGCTGCACCAGCTCGCGGGGTGTCACGCGCTGGGCGGCGATGCGCGAGGCGATGCGCTCCAGGTCGCCGACCATCGAGACCTGCTCGCGGACGGCGTCGGCCAGGTCGGCCTCCCGCGTGAAGCGTTCGACGACGTCGAGCCGCTCGTTGATCCGCGCCGGGTCCTTGATCGGCATGGCGATCCACCGCTTGAGCAGCCGTCCGCCCATGGGGGTCAGCGTGCGGTCGATCACGTCGGCGAAACTGCACTTCTCGCGGGCGCCGTTCGAGGAGAAGAGCTCCAGGTTGCGGATCGTGAACTTGTCGATCCACACATAGTCGTCCTGGTCGATCCGCGCGATCGAGGTGATGTGTCCCGTCTCGCGGTGCTCGGTGAACTCGAGGTAGTAGAGGATCGCCCCGGCGGCCGAGATGCCGCTCGTAAGATGGTCCACGCCGAAGCCCTTGAGCGAGGGGGTGCCGAACTGCCGGCAGAGCTTCTCGCGGTTCACCTCCTCGGAGAAGACCCACTCGTCGAGCCGGTAGGTGTAGAGCCGCGATCCGAAGGCGGCCGAGAAACGGTCCTCATAGCCGCGCTGGTAGATCACCTCCTTCGGTGCGAGGTTCGAGATCAGCTTGTCCACGTAGGCGTCGTCGCCTTCGGCGACGTAGAATTCGCCGGTCGAGATGTCGAGAAAGGCCACACCCGTTGTCCGCCGGCCGAAGTAGACCGAGGCGATGTAGTTGTTCTCCTTGTTGGCCAGGATGTTGTCGCCCAGCACGATGCCCGGCGTGACCAGTTCGATCACCCCGCGTTTGACCAGACCCTTGACCAGCTTCGGGTCCTCGAGCTGTTCGCAGATGGCCACACGTTCGCCGGCCCGCACCAGTTTCGGGAGGTAGGTGTCGATGGCGTGGTAGGGGAACCCGGCCAGCTCGACGTAGGTCGCCGCGCCGTTGGCCCGGCGTGTGAGCGTGATGCCCAGGATGCCGCTGGCCTTGATCGCATCGTCGCCGAACGTCTCGTAGAAGTCCCCCACGCGGAAGAGCAGGATGGCGTCGGGATGCACCGCCTTGATCGAGTAGTATTGCTTCATCAGGGGGGTCTCGACGTATTTCTTGTCTATCTTTTTCTCTGGTTTGTTTTCGGGTGCCACAGTAGCCTATATAGAATATTGTATTGCAAGCAAAGATACGGGTTTTTCGGCTCCCGTGCAAAGCCGGAGGCCGATTTTTTTGGGGATCGGAGGCCTGTGCGGCCTATCCGATGATGCCGTACTGGGTGAATACCCGGCGGTAGAACTCCGCCTTCCACTCCACCGGGCGCGGGTAGGCCCGCGAGGTGGAGGGCATGCGCCAGAGCCGCAGGTCGCGTCCGGCAAAGGGCATCGCAACACTCCCGCCCACGGGAGGTTCGTCGCATCCGGTCAGGCGCCGCAGCGTGTCGGTGGCCTTCTGTCCCGTGGTGACCACGGCCCGACAGTCGGGCAGCTGTGCCAGCAGCGAGGCGAAATCGACCTCCTGCACCACTTGAAGAAAATTGTCCGAGGCGTTGTCTTTCAGTCGGATCACCTCGACCGCCGTGTCGAAGAGGGCAATCCCCCGCTCGCGGCAGAAGGCCTCGATGCGTTCGCGGTCGAAATGTTTCCGGTCCGGGGTCAGGAAGTGCTGCTTGTCGCCCGTGGCCAGGTAGCCCACCACGCGCCACATGTCGTTCTGGAGGTTCGGGTAGAAGAACTCCATCGACCAGCGTTTGCGCTGCGGCGGGAAGCTGCCGAGCATCAGCAGCCGGGCTCCGGAGGGGAGGAACGGGTCGAGCGGATGGCGTTCGCTATTCATAGAACTGGGAGTCGAAATTGACCAGATACAGTTTGTCGGTAGCCCGCGTGAGGGCCGTATAGAGCCAGCGCAGCATGTCGCGCGTCATCTGCTCGTCACCGAACAGGCAGCGGTCCACGAAGACCGCGCGCCACTGTCCGCCCTGGGCCTTGTGGCATGTCACGGCGTAGGAGAATTTCACCTGCACGGCGTTGAAATGGGGATTCTCGCGGATCTCCTTGAAGCGCTTGATCCGGCTCCGGATGTCGGTATAGTCCTTTTCGACCTCGTAGAACAGGCGCGTCGATTCCTCGCGCGTGAGCGACGGCGACTCCGAGGCGATCGTATCCAGGAGGATCTTGCACTCGATCTCCGAGTCGTCGTAGTCCGGGAACGAGAGCACGGCATCGGCGAAGCGGAAGCCGTAGAACTCCTCGAAGCGCCGCAGCCGTTTCAGGCGGGCGATGTCGCCGTTGGCGATGAAGTTCATCGGGCAGTTCTCCGTCCGTTCGGGATAGTAGTAGTTGTTCTTGACGACCATCAGCATGTCGCCGCTCTCGATCTCCTCCTCGGCCGAGAGGACGTTGCGCCGGATCCCCTCGTTGTAGCGGTTGGCCCGCTTGTTCGAACGCGTGATGACGATCGTCTCGTCGCGTCCGTAGCGGGCGTAGCAATCCTCGAGTTTCTCGAGAAACTCGCCGCCCTCGACCGCCTCGATGTCCGGGAAATCCATGCGGAAACGCGGAATGGCGCAGATACCGTTCTCGAGCATGCACCGGACGAGCGTGGCGTTGAACAGGATGCCCGATTCGGACTCCTGGCGCACGACCTCGTCGAGCGTGCCGTAGACCACTTCGCCGTAGTGCTCCATCGTCGCCGGGTCGAGTGCCGGGCTGAAGTCCGAACCTACGGGCGGCAGCTGTGCGCTGTCGCCCACGAGGATCAGGCGGCAGCCCCGTCCGTTGCGGACATACTGCACCAGGTCACCGAGCAGCGACCCGCTGCCGAAATGTGTCCCCTCCGAGGCGCGCTCGGAGAGCATCGAGGCCTCATCGACGATGAACACGGCCCCCTGTTCGGGATTGTGGTTGAGCGAGTACTGCGATTCGTAGTCGGCATTCGTGCGCTGGCGGTAGATCCGCTTGTGGATCGTGAGCGCACGTTCCCGGGCGTTGCGGGCCAGCACCTTGGCGGCCCGTCCCGTCGGGGCGAGCAGTACGGGTCGGATCCCCGACTCCTTGAGTGCCCCCACCAGCGCCGCGATGAGTGTCGTTTTTCCCGTTCCCGCATAGCCGTTCAGCACGAAAATCCGCGAAAAATCGTCATCAGCAAGGTATTCCGACAACTTTTCTATGATTTTTTTTTGCCCGGGAGTTGTTTCGAAACAAATTTTACCGTAAATTTGGGTCGCAATACGTGTGCTGGACATGCGTGTTTCATTTGAGTGCACAAAATTAATAACAAATATTTATTTATAAAATGAAAAGAATCGCTCAAATCATCCTCGGCGTAGTCATCATCGCATTGGTCTACGTTATCTATGTGCAGATCTCGACGCCGCTCAACTTCGAGCAGGAGTTGAAAACGAAGCGGGCTCAGGTCATCGACCGCATCAAGGACATTCGTACCGCCCAGCGTGCATTCAAGTCGAAGTACCAGCGCTTCACCAGCACGTTCGACTCGCTCGAGGCGTTCATTCTCACCGATACGCTCGAGATGGAGCGCAAACTCGTCGATGAGGACGACTCGGTAGGTATGGCCATGCTGAAGAAGACCGGCAAGAAGAACATCGAGAAGTTCAAGATCGCCGTGATCGACACCATCTTCTCGCCCAAGAAACTTATGCGCGAGGATGTTGAGCAGTTGCGTTACATCCCCGGAACGGACAACAAGTCCGAATTCATCATGGAGGCCGGCTATGCGACGGCTTCGGGAGTCGTTGTGCCGATCGTCGAGTGCCGCGCTCCCTACAAGGCGTTCCTCGACACGGTGGCCTATCGTCAGGAGGTGATCAACCTGATCGACGAGGAGGAGAATATCTATACCCGCTACGCCGGTATCAAGTTCGGTTCGATGGAAGCCGCTAACAATGAGGCAGGCAACTGGGAAGACTAATCGGCCGCAAGACGGCTACGGAGTGTCCATTCAGCAATCGTTGGATGGACATTCTTTTTCGCTGCTTGGGCTGGAGAGTCCGGCGGCGGGTGTCGTGGAGGTCGAGGCGGTGACGCCGCGGACGATGCTCGTCCCGTGCGAGGTGTTCGAACCGGCGGCTGCGGAGGCGCTGCTGGCGGCGGCGGGCATCCGCCCTGCTGCCGGTGAGCGGATCGTGTGGAGCGATCCCGGGGCGGAGACCGTAGCGCTGATGTGCGTCGCCGGGGATGCCGTGCGGCAGGTCGAGGAGCGGCTCGGCGACAGGGTTCGTTATACCTCTCCCCTGCTGCGGACGCCTGCGGATACGGCCTCCGCTGTGTGGATGTGCCGCCAGAGCGGTACGCTATATATTAAGGTATACCGGGAACAGACGCTGCGCATGGCCGAGGCGCTCCCCGCGGCCGGGGAGGCGGACCTGCTCTATGTCGCTGAACGGCTGCAGCAGGCATTCGCGCTGCGCGAGTATGTGCTCATTGCGGCGGGTGACGACGCAAAGGGATTGCGGAGGCTTCTCGGAAAACGATTCGGAAAAAGCCTATGCGAATAGTCAGCGGAAAATACAAGGGACGGGCCATCAACCCGCCCCGCAACCTGCGGGCCCGGCCGACGACCGATTTTGCCAAGGAGAATCTCTTCAACGTGCTGGGCAATCTGGTCGATTTCGAGGAGTGCGACGTCCTCGACCTCTTTGCCGGGACGGGGTCGATCAGCTACGAGTTTGCGTCGCGGGGAGCGCGGAGTGTTACCTCGGTCGAGATCAACCCGGTGCACTACGATTTCATCCGCAGCACGGCCCGGCAGCTCGGGATCGACAACCTCTATGCTGTCAAGGCAAATGTTTTTCTCTACCTGCGGAGCTGTCACAAGCAGTTCGACATCGTTTTTTCGGACGCCCCGTATGACCTTTCGGGCAGCGAGGCGGTCGTCGATCTGGTCCTCGGAGGCGATCTGCTGCGTCCCGGCGGGCTGCTGATCTTCGAACATTCGAAAAAGATGGATTTTTCCGAGCGTAGTGAGTTCTGGCAATTAAGGAGTTACGGAAGCGTGCAATTTTCTTTCTTCAAAAAGGGGTGAAAAGTATTGCCGATTCAAAAAATTCCACTATCTTTGCACTCGCAATACCGGAAAACGGTTACCGCGAAAAACGGTGCGTTAGTTCAGCTGGTTAGAATACGTGCCTGTCACGCACGGGGTCAGGGGTTCGAGTCCCCTACGCACCGCAGAACGAGAAAACGAGATGGTTACAACAACCGTTTCGTTTTCTTTTATTTATCCACTATCAAGCGGAAAATCAAAACGTTGCACGGGTTACGGATGACTGCTTGCGTCGCTCGAAGCCGGGTTCTGGTTCCGTTCCCGGAGACATTCCGGGACACCGAAACGTAACCTGCGCGTAACCACGCTCCGACGTGCGCGTAACCTTGCACACGCTTGTCCCTACCATGTCCTTCATTGACTTTACATGTTTGTTAGTCAAACAGTTGCGTATGACTATTTTTGCACAACGGATAAAGTTAAGGTATCGTCATGGAAAAGACAACGAGAAAGGTGCGGCCGAAGAGCGTTGCCGCACGACCGAAAAAAGAGGCGACCGCCGCACGCAAGAGCACCTTCGCCATCATCTTCGTGCTCCAGAAGGGCAAGGCCCGCGAGGACGGTACGGCTCCCATCGTGGCACGCATCACGGTCAATCACGAAATGGTGCACTTTGCCACGCGGATGTACATCCACCCCGACCGCTGGCTGCCGAAGGATTACCGCACGGCGGGCAAGAGTCGCGAGGAGAAACAGATCAACGATGCGCTCGATGAACTGCGTGTGCTGATACGACGCCGCTACGACCAGATGCTGCGCGGCGAGGAGACCATCACGGCCGCGATGCTCAAAAACGCCATTACCGGACTCGACCAGAGCACCTCTACACTTCTGGGCGTCTGCGACCGCTTCATCGAGGATTATACCGACCTGCTGCGCACCAAACAGTGTTGTCGCGAGACCTACCTGCGCTACCTGCTAACGCGCAACCGTCTCGAGGAGTTCATGCGCAACCGCTACCGCATTCCGGACATTCCGGTCAAGGAGATTCAGCCCCGTTTTGCCGCGGAATTCGACCGCTGGCTGCGCATCACCTATCAGTTGACCAACAACTCGACGATGAAACTGATGCGGCAGTTGAAGACCATGCTGCGGGTCGGGCATCTGAACGGCTGGTCGAAGAACGACCCGCTGGCCGGTTACAAGATTCACTTCGAGAAGGTCGACCGTGGCTATCTGACCGATGCCGAGTTGAGTCGTCTCGAGAGCAAGGTTTTCACAACCCGACGTCTGGAGGTCATCCGCGACCTGTTTCTGTTCAGTTGCTACACCGGACTAGCCTACATCGACCTGAAGAATCTCACCTCCGATATGCTTCAGCGCTGGCCCGACGGCAACCTGTGGATCGACACCAAACGGCAGAAAACGAATATTCCGGTACATGTGCGGTTGCTGGAGACACCGCTGCGGCTTATCGAAAAGTATAAGGGTTCGGTCAAGGGGAAGAGCCGACTGCTCTTCCCCGTACCATCGAATCAGAAGGTGAACTCCTACCTGAAGGAGATTGCCGACCTCTGCGGTATCGACAAGGATCTGACATTCCACATGGCTCGCCACACGTTCGCCACGACGGTGACGCTGGCCAATGGTGTACCCATCGAGACGGTTTCGAAGATGCTCGGTCACACGAACATTCAGACAACGCAGATCTATGCCCGAGTGATCGACACGAAGATCAACAACGACATGGAGGCCCTGGCCCGCAAGCTGAACGCCCGTTCGATTATTCGACAGTCCGAAACGACAGCCGTGTAACCTTTCGGGTTACACGGCTGTCATAAATATCCGATTTTTTGTCACCGGGACAAATAGCTGTTCAATACTTGTCCTGGATGAAATGAGTACGCAGGCGTGGTTCCGGAACCGGTTTGTCAATCCCGTTCTCCCGTCCGCACGCAATGCACTTCAACAGCCAGGCCATATTCCGTCCGAGTGTACGCATCGTCTGCAGCCCCTCCTTGTCCCTGAGGACATCGTCCGGCGTAAAACCGTGCACCGAGTTCCAGTATTGCGACGAAACGATGGGCATGTTGCTGATGGTGAAATACTGGTTGAGCTGTTCGAAGGTCGCCGAAGCTCCCCCGCGACGACAGGAGACAACCGCTGCCCCGACCTTGCCCGCCATCCGCCTCTCCGTAGCATAGAAAAGTCGATTCAGAAAAGAGACAAGCTGCCCGCTCGGCCCGCTGTAGTAGACCGGAGAACCGATGACCAGACCGTCGAATTCGTCGAGACGCCGTTGAATCTCCTGCACAAGATCCTCGCGAAAACAGCAGCCCGTATCGAGGCATTTGCCGCAGGCAATGCATCCGGCGATGGGCTTTTTGCCCAGATAGAGCATCTCCGTCTCTATGTCGTTGGCCTGCAGGGTCGCTGCCACCTCGCTCAGGGCCGTATGGGTGCAGCCCTCGCGGTTGGGGCTGCCGTTGATGAGCAATACCTTCATGGCCTGTCAGAATTTATGCGCCAGAGCTGCCGCCCGTGCGCAGCCGTCCGTCTTTTCGATGTCTCCCTCGTCGAGCACTCCCGGGACGAGCACCTCGCCGGCCATCTCCCATTTCAGCAGGGCCGCCGTGCGCTCCATCGGTATGCGTACACCATCCATGACCGTCGGGTCCTCCTCTTCGCAACAGGTGATGAGCGCACACTTTTTGCCGGCAACCGCTTTGCCGCCGACCACCAGCGAAAAGAGGCAATCGATGATTCCCTTAATCTGTGCCGGTATCGAATACCAGTAGACCGGCATGGTAAAGACAACGGCATCGGAGGTGAGTATCGACGCGGCCACGGCATCGAATTCGGCATTGAACGAGCAGGCCTTGCCGCTCTTGTAGCAGGTCATGCAGGCGTGGCATCCGCCGACATGCATGAAGGCCGCATCGAATCGCTCGACGGTATGTCCGCACGCTTCCGCCTCGCGGATGAACGCATCGGTCATGGCAAAACTGTTGCCGTGTTTGCGGGGACTCCCTGTGATGACTGTGATTTTCATAATAAATCTCCTCCTATTTTCTGATCGTGTCCGAATTCTGGTTGTAGGCTTTCGCCACGCAGCGCCACTGGCCGTCGATCTTCATCAACAGCAGGTAGTCGGTGAAGTCGATGCGCCCGCCCCATTTCTCCTCCAGGACGCGGACTACCGCCAGGGTCTCCTCAACATCCAGCACGTCGATGCGCGCCTTGAAATCCGGACCTGCGGCCACGGTATCGACGTTGTGGTAGAACTGCTCGATGCTGCCGTGCTCTAGCCGGCCGTCCAGATAGCCGAAAAGAACTGCTTCGTCGATGAACAGTTCGCGTGCATAGGCACTCCGGCCTTCGGCCACGCTCTTTACAAACTTCAGGGCCGCCGCCTCGACGGCCTTGTACTCTTCGATGTTTGCTCTCATAATCGCTCCGTTGATCAGGTTGTTTTGTATGTGCAAAGCTATGGCAAGGATGACTATTGTACAAGTACCGAAAAATTTATCATATACCGAAAATTTTATCGCTATACATCCATTCCGGACCATTATACCTAAATTTGCACCATAACAATCCGGCAAGCAACATGTACGAACGAAAAATCCCCATCGACTTCAGCTGTCCGCTGCGGCTTACGATGAGCCTCATCGATTCAAAATGGAAATCATGCATCCTCGACGAATTGCGACACAAGGCCTTGCGTCCGAGCGAACTGCACCGTGCGCTGCCCGAAGCTGCGCCCAGAGTGCTCGACATGCAGCTCCGGGAACTGGCCGACGACGGACTGGTGCAAAAGACCATCTATCCCGAATTGCCGCCCCGGTCGGAATATACCATCACCGAGCTGGGACGCTCCCTGCTCCCCATCATAGATGCCATGATTGAATGGGGAGAGTCGCATCGTGAGTTGTTGAGACCGGATAAATAGGTGTTTCAACAGTTGAGACAGTCCGCATAGCAGTATAATACGAGACAAAGTATCCCTATGCGGTAAGACGCTGCCGCTACCTTTATCCTGAAAGAGGATACGGGTATGGCGGAATTCGGCGTGAAATACTGGGCAGAACTGCGGTCGCGGTACAAGGACGTGCTGTGGCGCGTGGAGATTGCCGAGCGCGGATTTACGGGTACGGCCGAGGAGATGGCTTTCGACGGCGGCACACCGCTGCAGATCACCTGGGAGAAGCGCGGCGACGAGTTCTACGTCCCGGTCAAGGCGTCGGAGGCAACCATCAACATCCTCTGCCGCGAAAACTTCCGCTACCTCTCGCTCTTCACCTCCGACCCGCGGCAGTTCCGGGTCTCCATCCTCCGCAGCGGGCAACTTTACTGGCGGGGTTACGTCACCGCCGATCTCTACTCCGAGGCCTTTGCAGCGCCTCCCTATACCGTCTCGGTTAAGGCCGTCGATGGATTCAACCTGCTTTCGAGCATCCCGTTCCGCGACCTTGTGCGTATCGGCACGACGGGACGACGCACGCTGTGGGAGTTGCTCTGCGCCTGTACCGATCTGTTGGAACTCGATCTCGATATGGCGGACTGGATGGATTTGCATGCCGAGGGCATGGACGAGAACATCTCTCCGCTGCGTCAGACTTACCTCGACCTCGAACGGCTCTACTACGTCTACGAGGAACCGACCTACCGCGACATTCTTGAACTTTGCCTGCGGCCGTTCGCCGGGCAGATCTTTCAGGCGAACGGTGCGCTGCATATCCGCCGTGCCGTGTCGCTCTATCGCACGGAACGTCCGATGAGTTTCTACCGTGTCGGCACGGAGTATCCCGTAGGACGGATCATCGCGGGCAGTGGACGGCGACTGGTCATCCATACCGGAGCGCAGGTCATCACCTCGGCCGCACGGGCCGCAGTCGACGGCATGTGGGACGGAGACCTGCATATTCCGGGTGAAGCCACGCTGGATATTGTGCCGGCACTGCGCCAGGTGACCGTCGATGTGAAGAACAAGAGTTTGCCCAACCTCATCGACCATCTGGGATTCTACCGCAGGGATGCATGGACCGACCCGTATGGATTCATTTCGCAGAAGAGTGCTGCGGAGTTGTCGTTCGTTGGCGATGATGACCATCAGGGCGTGGAGATTGCGACTCGTGGCGAGCACGTCGAGCAATGCAACTTCCCGCTGACGTGGGAGTGTGGCATGCAGGTCTATCACAGCGAGTGGGGATTGGGTGTGATCCGCAATCCGAATACGGCTGTTGCCGTCGAGGTACATTACGGTGTGCGTATCGTCGGAGAAGGTGCAACCTATTCGCTATCAGAGGGTGGAGCATGGGTTGCGGGCGACCGGGAGATAGTTCGGGAGATGAAGACCGGAAGCGAGGAGCATGTGAAGATCGAGATCGACGGCATCCCGTGCGATGGTGAGTGGCAGTTCTTCTTCCGGCAGACGCTCATCGGTCGTGTTACCTCCTACGGCGGACGGGAGGACGGCACCACGTCGGGGCGCACCTCGGGACATCTCGAAAGCGTCGCTTTCCGTAACATGATCCTTACGATCGACGCCGGGGAGCGTTATGATGCCGGGCTGCATTACGAGGCGCTGGTCAATCCGGCAAACAATGTCGATATGGGTATCACGTTCCCCGTGGGCGACATTCCGGCCGTGCCGAACGACCGGCTGCTTTACTCGCTCTACTACCTCGATGCAGCGGACAATCCCACGCGCATGTGGCACACGAAGGGTCGCCGTGATTTCGGAACGCTCGTGGAGCACGTTGTGCAGGGAGCGCTGCGCTTCCGCCAGCGGCCGAGTCGCCGCATCACGGGCGAGCTCTTCACCGGTGCGCATCTGGACATGAGCACCGTCGTGCGCGACGACAAGTTCCTCCATGCGGCCTACGCCGTAAATTCTCTCGAACTCAACGCGCTTGACGACAGTTACGATTGTGAACTGGTCGAGATGCCGGGGTTGCTCGCGACGGAAATGCCGCCCGAAGGCGACGACTGCATCGAGGTTGCCGCGTTGTCGTTTACGGTCGGCAAGGTGATTCGTTGTCTCAACCTGCTGCTGTTGCAGGATGCTTCGCAACGAACGGTTTATCTCTTCGATGCAGCGACCCGCTCCGTGCGCGAGATCTACCGCCGCGACGAACCCTTTGCGATGTATGAGGCCGACGAGGGGTTCGTTACGGTCGAGGGGGCGCGGCTGTGCTTTGTCGATTGCCGGGGCGTCGTACAACATCTCCTCGATCTTGGGGAGACATATCACTATCCGGCTACGCGGATGGACGGTTACTTTCATATCCTGAAGGAATACCGTCAGTATGTCGGGCCGCGCAGCACATCGGCTTCGGCCTCAGACGACGCCTATTGGCGAACCTACCGCTACCTGAACCGACCGGAGTATCCCTATGACGAGGATGATGCCTACCATCGTGGGCCGAACACCACGGGAACCTCCATGTCGGGCGAGATCCTCGAACTGCGACGTACGGCCGACACGCTCGTAATCAATACTTCGCAATACGCCTATCTGCACGACCGCCGCTTCGACAAGCCCTGCATGATGCAGCGGTTGGAGGCCGGCGCGCGGATCGTAACCATCTCGGACCGTCTTCTCGGAATGAATCTCGGCGAGGAATTTCTCCTCTATCGTCGGGATTCGATTACCGGGCGCACGCTGCTGCAACGCCGAGCCGGGCCGGTCGACTGTGCCGATCAAACGTTAAGCGAGGTGGCCGTGGCGCACGAAGGCATCGTCTCGCTCATCGGGCTCGACGCCGGCTCGCTGCGCGGTGTGAAAAACCGGTCGGGAGCCGGGCAGCCGCTTGTCGGACTCTTCTATATCTGGGGCGATCTCTACCTCATACGCGAACGCTCCATCCACAAATACATTCCCTGAATCATGGAGACACTGAGCCTTATTCTGAACTTCGTGCTGGCCAGCGGACTGGCCGGCACCATTCTCTTCTTCCGCTCGAAACGGCGCAAGGCCTCGGCCGAAGCCGACTCGGCGGAGTTGGAGAACACCGAGAAGATCGTGGCCATCCAATCCGAGCAGATCACACGGCTGGACGGCCGCGTGGAGAAACTCGAAGAGAAGGTCGACAAACTCGAAATCATCATCGAGCACAAGGATGTGGAGATCGACCGCAGCCGCATCATCATCCGTCAGGCCTACAAGTGCGACACGCCGCCCGAACACTGTCCCGTGCTGATCAAGCGGGCCGAGATGGAGCGGCGGCGCAAGGAACACGATACCGCAGAACCGAAACGACCGTAAGATGACACGAGGACTACGCAACCGCAATCCGGGCAATATCCGCCGCTCGAAGACCCGCTATCTGGGCGAGGTGACACCTTCGCGCGACGCAGCCTTCAAACAGTTCGAGACGATGGCGTGGGGTTACCGTGCGATGTTCGTGCTGCTGGACTCCTACCGTCGCCGTGGATATGGCACCCTGCGGCAGATGATCGTACGCTACGCTCCGCCGGTGGAGAATCATACCGAAAACTACATCCGCTGCGTCGCCATGTGGTCCGGCGTCGATGCGGACGAGCCGCTCGACACGCACGACCGGGCGACCATGCTTGCCGTTGTGGCAGCGATGAGCCGCATGGAGAACGGCCGCGAAGCTGTGATGTCCGATGTCGAAGCCGGATGGACACTCTTCATCCAACACAAACCATAGACCCACCATGTCCCGAAGAATCGCCGACCTCCTTATCAAGATCGGAGCCGACTCCTACGAGTTCCAGCAGAAGGCGCAGCAGGTCGAACGCGACCTCGGCTCGCTCGAAAAGCGGCTGACCTCGCTCGGCAAGTCCCTATCGGTGAAACTCACGGCACCGCTTGCTGCACTCGGGGCCGTGGCATTGAAGAATGCCGATACGCAGCAGCAGGCCGAGCAGCGTCTGCTCACGGCGCTCAAGGGACGCACCGACATCCAGCAACGGCTTATCGCGCAGGCGGCCGAATTGCAGTCGCGCTCCGTGCTGGGCGACGAGGTGGTCATCGGACAGCAGGCCTATCTGGCTTCGCTGGGAATGACCGAGGAACAGATCGACCGAGTGATCGAAGCCTCGGCGCAGTTGTCCGCCGCTACGGGAATGACGCTCGACAGCGCCGTGAAGAATCTCGCCAAGACCTTCGGCGGTCTGACCGGCGAACTGGGTGAAAGCATCCCGAAACTGAAGGAACTGACCGTCGAGCAACTGAAGAACGGCGAGGCAGTGGACTTCATCCTCGAGAACTACAAAGGATTCGCCGAAAGTGCCGCGCAGACGGCACTCGGCCCGTTGCGCCAGTTGAACAACGCCTGGGGCGATTTTCTCGAACAGATCGGCGCCGCGATGATGCCCTTTGCCACGAAGGTAACCCGGGCGCTGACCGTCGTCGTGCAGATGCTGCAGTCGCTCTCGCCCGCCATGAAGCAGGTGTTGGTCGTCGCGGCGGGACTGGCTGCAGCCATCGGTCCGCTGTCGCTCGGAATCGGAGCCGTCATCAAGGTACTGCCGATGCTCTCGGCCGGACTGACCGCCCTGCTTTCACCCGTTGGACTCGTTGTTGCGGCAATCGTCGCCCTGGGTGCGGCCTTTGCATATGCCCGTATCGAGAAGCAGAAGATGATCGACGAGATGGCCGAGAGCGACTCGCTCGAAGAACTCGAACGCAAACTCCGCGACAACCTTGCCCGGCAGAAAGCCGTCATCGACGAAACGACCCGTACGCGGCTTGTGCCCAACTTCGGCGGTCTGGTGGCTGGATTTACCATCCAGAAAGTTCCCGACGAGTCGCAGTTGGCTCCGTTGCGCAAGGAGTATGAATTGCTGACGGCCGCCATCGAGAAGAAGCGCGAAGCGGAGAAGAAGGCTGCCGATGCGCAGGCAGAGATGGACCGCATCACGGAGCAGGCCCGGCAACAGACCGAGGAACTGATGGCCTCGATGAATGCGGCAGCAGACAACACTGACCAGACGACGGGCATCATCGGACGACTGCAGAAGCAGATGGAGATTCTTGAAAAGCGCAAACTTCTGCCCGAATCGACGCTCGAGGATATTGCTGCGGCAAATGCCGAGATTGCCCGTCTGCGCGAAGAGTTGCAGCGAATCCAAAACCTTACACCCGAGCAACTGGCCCGACCGACCTTCGGGTCGCTGCTCCCCGAAGGTGTGGAACTCGAATTGCCCGCACCAGAGTTGAAGATGACCAATCTAGCACCCGTAGCGAGCGACTGGTCACGGCAGATGCAGCTCCTGTTCACTTCGGTCCGCGAAGGCCTTTACGGGTGGGCCGACGACACGGAGAGCCATCTCAGTCAGAATCTTCTCGATACGGTGGCAATGGTAGACAACTACACCACGGCGCTGACGGCCCGCGGATGGTCGTTCTCCGCGGCACTCGAACATGTACACGGTGCCATCGTCGAGGTGATGCAGCGCTTCGACCAGCAGGTCTCGAAGTTCATGGCCGACAGCATCGTGGCAGCCGCTGAAGCCATCGGGCAGGTTATCACCGGGGATCTTGGATTTGGCGGGTTGATGAAGGCGATTCTGACGCAGTTCGCATCCTTCCTGAAGAACATCGGTACGCAGCTCATCGAGTTCGGTGTGATGATTCTGGCCTTCAAGTCGGCATTGCGGTCGGTGCTGTGGAATCCGTGGGCGGCAATCGCCATCGGTGCGGCGATGGTGGCGGCCGCAGCCGTGATGACGGCACTCATCAACAAGAACGCCGGCGACAGTGTCCCGGCACTTGCGAACGGAGGTCTGGCCTACGGACCTACTTACGCCATGGTCGGCGATAACCTCAATGCCCGCACCGACCCCGAGGTCATCGCCCCTCTGTCGAGATTGCAGTCAATGCTCCCAACAGCCGGAGCCGCACAGCAGATACAAATAACCCTTGGCGGTCAATTGACTGCCAAGGGTCGTGATCTGGTCTATGTTCTCGGCAAGGAGAACTTCAAGTCAGAGGTGTTGGGTGGGTAATTATAAATTTAATTCCAGTTTTTTTTCATTTAGGGCAGCTTTAATTGTACATACAATATGTTCCCATTCGTCTGATTTAGTTAGAATTTGTGCGAGAATTTTTAATCCGGTTTCCCTGCTTTCTCCTATCCTATGGATTATATCTGATAAGTATCTATGATCATCATTGACTACCGTAATATCAAGAGCTGCTGCTTTATATTCTAGTTCTTCGTTATTTAATCGTTCATCAGGAATTGATATAATACATTGATGGTAATATTTTTCCGGCTTAATATGTTCGGGAAGTGTGAATTGATATATAAATTGTAATGTTGCATCTCTTTTGTGAACTATGTCTGGGGTATTCCCTGTGAAATATTTTTTCAATTGCTCTCTTTTTTCATCTTCTGTTCTATAACAATCCCCATCTAAAACAAAAAAGGTCCCATTTCTGATGAGATTCATTAATGTAATCCCAGAAGCACAAGTAAAGCAATTTGATGCAGCTCCGTAAGTTTCTACGTTAACCATTTTTTTTATCCGTAATTGTGCTGCAACTTGTTTTATTAGAGCCTTTGATAGATCGTCTTCCACATAGACCGAAATGGGCCGCTCCTGCTCTCCTGTTAGAAGGAACATTATATTGGGATTTGCATTTTCAAGACACAACGTTCTATCGTTTGTTTGGAATAAATGTTGAAACTGAATAAAATCTAATTTCAATATGGAATGATTGTGTGTAGTGAAGATTATCTGTAAATTTTTTGTTTCTGCCAGCTTATTAGCTTCCTGCAATAAACGAATTAATGCGTTTTTGTGCAATAGTAAATCTATCTCATCGATTAAAATCAATGAACTATTAGGAGCCTTAATCAGCTGCTCAATAATTGTAAAAACTCGTTGTTCGCCAGCTCCCATGCTTAATGCACAATAGGAAATATTATTATTACGAACACCAATGTATTTTCTGTGGTTAGCTTGATTTAGATTGTATTCATCGTATCTTTTATCAAGAATATAACTTGTCAGTGTTCTTACTCTAACACTATCAGCATCAGTCAAAGGTGTTGTTCTTAAACGAATATTCCCTTCCTGACTTTCGATTTCAATAATAGGAACACAACTTTTAATCCCAATATATACAACATATCGTTCTAATCGCCTTTCGTATTGAGGCGTCCATCGGGAATGTTTCTCAAAAGTCACATTTCGCGTTAGTTGGACTCCATTTTCTTTATATGTATCTGATAAAATTATCTTGCTATCATTCCAACGGCAAAATGTATTAGGTGTAAAAAACATGCTAAACTTATAATTTGGCATTCCTGGTTTGGGTTTATACATACACGCTAAGGCATGGAGTATAGTCGATTTACCACAACCATTTACGCCTAAAATACCTACTAAATGCTTCTCGAATTTAATAGTACAATTCCTTAGATTCTTTAATCTCTCAAAGTACACTTGCTGAGTCCAAAAATCATGATATGCCATATCGTATATATTTTATTATAAAGATATGATTTTATTGATTATTCTCATTAGATATAATAAAATATTTTTACTATAAATGTATAAATAGAGACTTTGTTGCACTATGAGAAAATCATGATAGATTACTTTTATAGTAATTATGAACGATATCCGCATCAAAGATCTGACAAGTGCCGCGGGGCAGTTGGATGAATTCGACAAGTTCGAGTTCATCGTCGATGTGCCGTCGGCCGAGGCGTCGATGAAAGTCTCGGGCAAGGAGATCAAGGGTGTAATGGCTCCCAAGCAGCATATCCATGCCCTTGACGACGTGTCGGGCCTGACCGGTGAACTGGAGAAAAAGCTGGACAAAAAAGGCGGCGCAATCACGGGTGACCTCTCTGTCATGGGCGACACCTATCTGCGACGACTGCATCTGGAAGAATTTCTCGAGGTTCCTGAATATCGTTACAACAGGGTCGAGACGCTCGTTGGCGACAAGTGGTCGGCTCCGGGATGCGGCATTGTCGCAGTGGTTGCCAGGGAGGTCTGTACGCTGACTGTCAAACTGGAGGAGGGCGAAGTCGGCACGCTTCGCGAAAACGACCTCTGCATGGGCATCTTTCTGAATGCCGCGACAGACGACGTAACAGGCAGCACCGTTGATTCGGACGACTCGTTCGGCAATCGCACCTATGCCGGCTTCACAACCTGCTACTTTCGTCTTGTGGAGTGCCTCGACCCGATAAATTACAGCGAATGGCGCTACGAGTTACGCGACGGTTATCCCGTCCATCCGCAGGTGGCGATGCACTTCGTGGCATTCGGCAATACCTCCGATCCGGAACGTCAGACCTCCCGTTATGAGACCCGCACCTACATGCGCTTTCTGGTCGGTATGAACGACTGGAAGATTCGCACGGAGAACATTGCCGCACAGTTCGGCGACCTCTCGAACCTTGCGGCGCACGGACTCGACATGACCGGCTATTCGGCCTATCTGAAAAATATTTATCTCACTGGTTTTCTATCCGACCGCACGGGCGACTCATGGTTCGATTCCGCCACGGGCGAGATGCAGCTCTTCAACCGCACGACCGGCTACGGAGTGTCGTTCCGCGATGGCATATTGCGTCTCGGACGCATCGACCCGGCGAAGCCCGGCAGCGGCACCGACTTCGATGCGTTGCTGCAAAGCATTTCGGAGACGCAGGAGGTACTGCGGCATATCAACTCCGATGCCTGCGTTTCGCCCGTCGAGAAATCGTTTCTGCGCGAACGTGGGCAGGATATCCGCAACGAGTATGAACAACTCCGTGCCGAGGCGCTCATGCGCATCAGTACGGAGGGCTATCGCTTCGTCGACGGCAAGGTCCTCACCGCAAACGGGCAACGACGTGTCGTCCGACTGTTGAACGACGAGTGGACACCCTACGAGGAGGCTTTTCTGGCGGCTGTGGCGGCCATCGAGCACTATACGCAGACGGAGCCCGAGTTCATCCCGATCGACGAAGATTTCGCCGCGCTGGAGCGTTACTATGATGCCCGTCGGGAGATTGCCGGAGTGTTGAACCGGGCAACGGAGGCTGCGAGCGATCTGGCCTATTTGCGGGAGAACTTCCGCGATATTTCGACCGAGATAGACGGCACGAGCGGCGTGGTATTGTCGGGATTCGTCGGCGTGAAGGATGCCGGCAATTCGAAGGTTGTGGCCGGCATGGCCGGGGCCGAGATGGAGGGAACAACTTCCGGGAAGCACGGCAAGTTGATGCTCTTTGCCGGGGCCGACGGCATACGCAACGCGGCAACGGCCACAACGCGCATCTACGAGGATGGGCACATGGAGGTCGGTAGCGGCATCTTCAGCGGCTACTCGAAGGTACTTTTCAAACAACTCGACGAAGAGGGTACGCTCTACGATGCCGCGACCCGCAAATACACCGTCGACCACAACTTCAACCTCGTGATTCTCGGCGAGCGGTATGAGGAGTACCTATTCTGGCTCAACCTTCCCTCATCGGCCGACTTCATCGGCAGCGTGCTCAACCTCTACGATTCGCCCATCCGTACCCGCAGTGCCGCCAATCTGATCCTCGCTACCGATGATCCGCAATCGGGAATCGTCACCACTCTCAAACGGGGCCTTTACGGCTTCGAGCCAGTCCCGCGCATCGAAACCTACGGCGGGGTCATGCAACTGCTGGCCGTGCCTACGATCTATCCCGACAAGTGCATGTGGCACGTAACGTATCAATACATGACAGAATTCAAAATCTACGAAGCATAAACACTATGGCAGAGACAACCATCGAGGGCATCACGCTCTCACAGTTACCGAAGGTAACGACCCTGGCAGCGAATGATCTGATAGAGATCGACCGCAACGGCACGGGCGCCGCCGTGAGTTACGTAAATCTGGTCGAAGCGATGGCCGATTCGCTCGGACTTGCCGGTGTGGCGGAGGCCCTGGAACAAATCATCGGATAGCATATGGCTGCAGACTTTACTACTCTTGTTACGAGGCTTGACTCGGTACGTCAGACCCTGGTCGCCACTCTTCGCACGAAAGGTGTCGATGCCGCAGCGGACGATTCGCTGGCTGTGCTGGTCGGCAAAGCCTCGCTTGTGGACAGCACGAGCGGCATGAACCAGATCCGCAACGGATACCAACTCTTCCGCAACAATACGACGATGGTCGCATTCCCGGAATTCGATACGGCATCGTTTGATTCGATGTACCAGATGTGTTACGGGTGTTCGGCCCTGGAACGCGTGCCGACGCTCGACACCTCGCTTGTCGGAAACATGATGTATATCTTCTATGGATGTACGAATTTAGTCGAAATCGGCGGGTTGGACACTTCGCTCATCACCTCGGCATCGGAGATGTTCCATGGTTGCAAAAACCTGCAACGTATCGGCGGCGTATTGGACTTCTCGAATGTCCAGTCGCAGATTGATTCGTCATTTGTCTCCTGCGCGGCACTGGAGGAGGTGACCTTTACTGGCAGCATACATGTCGATGTGGCCGTGAACGGCTGTCCGAAACTGACGGTCGCATCTTTGCTGTCGCTGCTCAATGCGCTGGCGCCAGGTGTCACCGACAAGGAGTGCCGCATCGGCTCCAAGAATCTCGCAAAACTCTCAGCCGAACAACAGGCCATTGCCACCGACAAGGGGTGGGTACTGGTATAACATCAGTACCTTGGTTCAGATCAAGAATGTATTATTGCTGTCTATAAAAATTATTTAAATCTCAAGATTTACCTCCAGACTTGTGAGTCTTTGTTCATCTATGAACTCCTGGATTTCGCCCAATCCACCTATTTCTTTGGGTAATAAGAACATATTCATAGGGCTCGCGTATCTCTTAAAATACATGATCAGTTCATTTATGTCCATATCTTCAATGTTCTTACGGCTATTTAGACCAACAGGTTCAATATGGCATAATTTCCATTTAGCCTCGGTGTCTGATAATGCCTCTTTACCTAATATCTTGGTATACTTCGCTTTTTTCTTATCTTCTTTCGTTAAAGCATAAACCATAGGAATTTCATTGCTGTCTAGCATCTCTTTCAATGTCTGAAGACCGTCATATGTTTTCCCATCTATAACATTACGGTACACCCATAAGGCAAACGTATTGTCAGAAACTATAACCTTTCTTCCGGAGGAATGGGTAAATTCTTGTCCCCGGCAACTGCCTTTTCTTATTATCAAAGGCATACTTTCAGACTGAGCCCATTCTGATATCAATATATCCCAAGAGTTTAAAACATCGAAAGAAACGTTTAATCTATTTTCGGACGATTTCCACAACCGACCAAGTTCTTTAATCTTGTTCCTTATCTCTATTCCTACATAATCCATATCTCTGTTTTTTAGTTAGATCATTTCAATATGTGTCTCTCGTCGAGCATTTACAAATTCCAAAACAAAGATATGTATTTTATCAATAAACAAAAAGGAAGGCTAAAACCTCCCTGCTACAAGCTGTTTTTGTGTTATCCGATAACGACGAACTCATCCTCCTCCGGAATGACGGCCAGGCCGCCCCAGGTGCCGTGAAGTTGTCCTATGGCATCGATGTATTCGACGGTGCCTTCGCGTCCATCGTAACGGCTGTCCTCGCCCGTTAGATGGATGATGCGGATTTTGTCGCCAACTTTCACTCCCATGATTATCGTTTTTTGAGAATTATTCCAATGTACGCATGATGCGATGGTAATCTGCCGCCTTGAGCCCGTGAAGCGAGATGTCGATTGACCTGCCATCTGTTGTCCAATGGAAATGTTCGGAACCATAGAACCGCTCCAAAACGCGGCAGGTGTGCAGGTTCCACTCGGTCCGATGCAGGTTCAAAATCTCGATGTCACCGGCCGTCGCCTCTTGGTGTTCCGCCTCGCGGGCAGCGCAGCGTTTGAGAAAGGCAAGGAACTCATCGATCATTGCAATCCGGATATTGAGTGCCTGCCACTCGGGACCGTATTCATCGTTTCGCTGCATCTCGTCGCACCGCTCAACGTAAAGCGCGCGCTCATCCTCCCACTGTTCGATCATCAGTCCGTACATCATATATTTCTGCTTGAAAGGTTTATTGGTGCTGTTGCGGTTCTTCTAATTTCCAGATTGCGGTCAACAGGCTGTGGATCTCGTCGTTGATGCGTAGGTTGCGCTCCAACAGCGTATCGTAGTCCGATGTACCACGGCGATTCTCTTCGGCCAGATGGTGCAACTGTTGGCGGTTGCGCTCAAATTCGGCTTCAAGTCGGTCGATACGGCTGTTGAGTTGCTTTATTCTGGCATCCATAGTTTGCTGTTATTCAATCGTTTGTTACAGTGCAAACATAACATCATCTTTTGAAACGGTCAAGTTAATCTTGTGATGTTTATTATTTTGGTTTACAAGCAATTATCTCTTATCATCTAAAGTTGAAAAACAGCCTGTAAAGAGGCTGTTTAGGAGGCATAAGGCTGATTATGCCGGACGTTTTTCAGGAGTCGATTCTGCCAGTTCAAGAATACGTTCAATCATCTTCTTGTGCGAACTGTAGAAGTGACCGTTGTAGCCGTATTGTTCCGAGTAGCGGCCGCCCTCGCAATGCCATCGACGTACGCCCGGGTACTCGACGCCGTCAATGATGGCCACAGCCTCGTGATACGAGGTTCGAACCTGAAGCCAGCCCCAGCGACGGTCGTAGCGTTTGCAGACCTGGCAGGAGATCAACTTGTCAGTTACGCGATATTCAAATTCCACCTGGCGGCGGGTCCCGTTGACGATAACGCTCTTCTTCATAACACACTCTCTATTAGTTGTTTGTTGTAGAACAAAGATGGCATCACAATTCGGAACACGCAAGTCTTTTTGTCTTTATTTTCAATATATTACACCTATTATTGAAACCGTTGCTGCATGTTGGTTGCAACGTCTAAAAACACCCCTTGACAGTCAATCAATAGTTCGTTACGATCCACTCCTCCTGCCGACGGCGAGAGACCTTCGAGGCCGTGATCGTGCGTTCGATGCGATGGATCTTCCAGCCGTACTGTGCGGCGCAGCGTTCGATCCCGGCATGCGGGAACATCGTCAGCATGAACTTGCCGCGCACGGAAGCAAGCGTCTCCAACAGCCGCATGAAATCCGCCTCGTCGAACGTTCCGTTGTAGTGGCCGCAGTCGCTGCCCACATAGGGCGGATCGACGAAATGGAAGGCTTCGGGCGTGTCGTAGCGCCGGATGAGATGAGCACCGTCTTCGCACTCGACAACAACATGTTCCAGCCTCCGGCACAACTCTTCGGTGAAAGCTTCGCGGGCATTGCGGAGTTTCTGTGTCGTGGTCCCCGTACGGTCATATCCGAACGTGCCGTCGATCATCGAGGCGAAGCCCAACTTCGTACATACCCACACGGCCCATGCCCGTTCGACGGGTGTGAAGAAGGTCGGATGGGCGTTGATATGCCGTGCATGGGCGTGAATCTCGCGACTGTGGAGTGTCGCGTCGATCAACTCTTTCAGTGCCGTGTACTTCATCTGCGCCACGCGGTAGAAGTTCACCAGTTCGGTGTTGGTGTCGTTGATGACCTCGCAGCGTACCGGCTTCTTGGCGAAGAGCACGGCGCAGCCGCCGCAGAAGGCCTCGGTATAGAGCGAATGCTCGGGGATGAGCGGCAGGATGTGCTTCAGAAGCATCTGTTTGCCGCCATAGTAGGAAATCGGAGTTTTCATGATAGTCGGTTTAACGGAGTTTCAGCCACAGGAGAATCAACAGCACAAGCAGCAGACAGGCGGCCGTCCATTTGAGCCACGACGTACCGGTCGGATTGGGCCTCTCTTCGAGTGCGGTTTGTTCGTCGTTGCGCGCTGCGGCAAGGATGCGGCTGCGGGAGATACTGTCGGAGAGCGTGGTTCGGTCGTGTGCCGCAATGGCCTCGGTGTGGATGATGCGACGCACGGCCGGCCGGGACGCTGCGGGAATCTTCGGCGGCGGAAGGAGCGGATTGAGTGTATCGGGCGGCAGGATTGGCTTCTCCTCCGAGGGCGGAGGCCACTGTACCGGTGGATAGAACTCGACGACAGTTTGACGCAGCGTTGCTAACTGTCGCTCGAACTCCTGCCGGATCCGCTCCGTAAGGGTCGAGTCCGCAATGCGAATGTCGGTACGTCGGTCGGAGTGCATCTCCCGAAGCGGTGAACAACCGCATGCCGTCGCGGCCAACAGAATAAGCGTTATTTTCGGATACATCGTTTCATTTCGGTTGCACGTTCCATGCGTTCCTGCATGGTAGGTTCATGAATCTCGCGGGAAGGAACATTTTCCCACGGCAGCGGAAACATCTCGCACATCGGTCGGCGGTCCTTGCGGTCGAGTTGCAGACTTGTCAGCACCCATACGCTCCACCGTTCACGCTCCCATGCCTGACGAACGCTCCGTTCCTCGCGGTGTGCCCAACCAAGCCAGGCATAGCAGAACTCGGCGGGCGTCATCGCCGCAAAAACCTCGGGTGCGAAGCCCATCTGCCCGACGGCCAGGGCGAACCATCGTTCATAACTCAGGGTCGCCGTCGTCCCGCCGTCGGGCGCGGCCGGTTTGGGCCTTGCGACACGGTATCGGTGCGTGCCATCTCGCCCAAACGGTCCGTGAGCGGTGAGATGCTCGCGACGAAAAGGTCAGAGATGGTCAGAATAAGCGTCGGATCTTCGTCGAAGAGGTCCCATACTTCGTCTTCGGTGTAGCGCCGGTCGTCGCCCGCACGTCGGGCTCCCTCGTTGAGTCCCGTGGCGGTCAGCGCCACGATGCTGTCGAGCGTCGAGAGGGCTTCGGCCGACGAGACGGTCGAGGCGAAGTCGACGCCGCGCTGCCGGGTGAATTCATGAATGGCGCGCAGCCCGAAATGAATCGGGTGCGACGTGCCGTGGATGATGATTTCGTCCATGGTATGCGTAGTGTCAAGGTTGTGGGTTGTCGGCAGGGGTCAGATTCCCGCTGCCGGTAAGAGAGTAACTGTATGTGGCGTTGTCGCCCGCGGGCGTCGAGAGCGAGAAGGTCGTGATGTAGGCCTTGCCCGTATACATCTTCACAAGGCCCGTAAGTGGCGACTTGATGACCACGTCGACCAGTTTCTTGGAGAGGACGATGCCCAGCAGGTCTTCCGAAGAGTGGGCATTCTCGATCGAGTCGTCGAGTACCACCAGCCCGTCGCCGTCAACCGACCAGGATATGTCGCCCGGAGCCTTCTCCTTGCCGTTGGTGTCCTTCGTGCGCAACTCCTTCATCTCCAGATCGACCTTCAGCGTGTGCGACGTGGCATGAAGCGTCGTCTTCTCATCCACAAGCAGGATGATATCCTCGCCCTGGATAATCTTTTTCGTTCCAATGGATTCCGGCATAAGCGTCTGTTGTTTTGTGTTCAGATGATTCGAAAGGTAAGTGTGATACCGTGCAGGTCGCCGTCGGCATAGTATTCCGTGGCCGAGGAGCGCAGGTAACTGCGGCGACCCTCGAACCCGGCGCCCTCCAGCGCCGCGATGATGCGGTGTTTGAGTTGCTCGGCGGCAGCATAGCGGCCGTCACAGACTGCAACCTCAAAGGTGGTCACGTAGCCCGCAATGCCGTGCAGCGTACGGACCGGGGTCTCCTCCGGAACGGTGAAGACCGCAAACGGTGTCGGTGTGCGGGCATCGACGGCCCCGGCCTGCACGCGCCCCTGCAACTCGGGAACGGCAGCCTCGATCAGGGCGATAAGGCGGGTCTTGAAATCGGTCATGGCGATACGGCTTTGAAGTTGCGGACGACGAACTTCTCGACGGCCGCGGCCAAGGCGTCGCCGAAGAGCGCTACGGTACGTTCCGATTCCTGCGTGTAGGCAATCTCCAGAAAAGGAACGGCACGCAGACCGCGCACGCTTCGCGTGAAGATCTTCTCGCCGCGTTCGTTCTCGAAGACGAGCAGCCGTCCCTTGCGCGAAGTTCGCGGGTCCTTCGTACCCTCGTGGATGAACTTGCCGTAATACTGGTTTACGGAGCCCTTTCGCTTGGTACGTTCGAAGACCGGCTTGACGGCAACATCCACCTCCGACCTGGGCGCATTGCGGTCGCGGAAACGCACGATGCGCAGTTGCCTGCGCAAACGCCCCGTGCGTACCGGGACGCGGCCCTTTGCCGTGCGGAGCATCGGTTGTGCCGAGGTGCGCAGCGCCGTAAGCAGCCTCCGCTTCTGCATGTTGTTGGGCAGTTGGTCCATAATGCGTTTGGCTTCGACGTAACCGTCAACTTTCAGTGTCAGCATCGCTTTTCCTGCATTTGATGTGAAGTCGCCAGCGGCGGCCCTCGGCGTGGATGGAGGTGATGTGCCGCAGTACTCCTTCGTCGCGGACAACCATATCGGGACGCAGGTCGGGAATCCACCGGATTGTATAGACCGCCTCGTTTTCGTGAACGATACGGCCCGCATAGAGGTTTTCGCGACCACCGGCTTCGGTATATTGCGCGTAGCAGACGGCCACGCTCCGCAGACGTTGCGTACGATCGTTGTAGGCGTCGCGCTCCTCAACGTATTCGAGGATTTCGATTCGGTGGTCAAACATCGCCATATGGGGTTACCCGCCACGGAAGCAGGAGTTTTTCAGCCGTGAGTGGCAGTTCGGAGACTGAACGGCCAACCAGAGCGTCCGATTCGTTGTCGTAGAGCGTACCCAGAATAAGCAGCACGGCGGCCCGAATGGCTGGAGGAAGGCTCTCTTCGTCATAGCCGACAAGCAGTGTCGCCGAAATCTGCATACCACCGCAGGAGGCATCGAACGTGAGACAGGCCGTGTAGTCGTTGGCATGCAGTTGCCACAGGTCGTCGGAAAGAGGTTCACGAGAGGCAGTGAGCCGCTCGACAGCCGTCGTCGGGACGGGCAGCCGGAGCGTCGGATACTTGACGACGGGAAGCATCGCTTCGACTTCCACTCTCCGCTGCCGGATGAAACGTCCCGTCAGGTCCTCTGCCACGGCCACAGCCATGTCGAGTTTTGCAGCAATAAGGGTATCGTCATGGGTGGCACTGCCTACCCGCAGGTGCTGCCGGGCGAGGTCCAGAGGTATCGGCGGCTCACCGTTCTCGAGAACACGCATCTTCTATGCGGATTTGTGAACCAGTTTGTGGACCGGATGCGTACCGGCATCGAGCAGCACGCCATCTACACGCGCGAAGCCGAACAGTCCGATCGAGAGGTACTCTGCGAGCAGTTCGTTAAGCCGGATGACGCGGAACGACTTTACCATGCGGATGCGGTACTTCGACAGGTCGCCGAAGAGCACCGAGGTCTTGCCGGCACCGATATCTTCCAGATCATCGTTCAGCACATACCCCTTGCCGAAGAGCGTCGGCGGCGTACCGTCGCGCGCACCTTCCTGCCAGATGTAGCGACCCGTCGAGTCCTTGATCTTGACCAGCGCCCAGAGCGTGTTGCGGTTGAACATGAACCGACCGTTGCGCGCATAGGAAGAGTCGACACCCTTGACCAGTTCGATGATGTCGTCAAGCGTGATAGCCGAGGCTGCCGGTGCCGTTTTGCAGGCTGTAGCGGCGCCCACAATACCCGAAGGTTTGCCCGTGCCGTTGCCCGAGGTGAGGTCTGCATTAATGCCGCGGCCGAACGAGTCGCTCAACAGTCCCGACAGCAGCGCTTCGAGGTCGAAGGCCGAGTCCTGCAGCAGTTCGAGAGATACGGGGACAATCGGCGTGCGGTAGGTGTAAGCCTTGAGGGTCACCGAGCCGAACGACGGCGCCGACTTGGTCGATTGCTGGTACTCGGCCACGACCGTTGCCTTCGACTCCGTGTCGTTCACCGTCGGGAGGATCAGATCGCCGCCCGAGGTCGTGGTGAGGATCGTGCCGGCCTCGAACATGCCGCCGTAGGCTTTCAGTGCCACCTCGATGTTCTCGGCAAGTATTGCCGGGACAAGAACGCCGGCCGAAAGTCCTGTGAGACCGGCCCACTGCTCGAAGAGCGCACGGCTTTCGGGAGAGACACCCGTGGCACCGTGTTGCAGGTAATCGCGGAACGCCGAGCGGTACTCATCAGCCTGCAGACCGGAGCCATTGTCAGTCGTTTCGCGGGCAGCGTATTGACGTTCGGCCTGCCGGCATTCGATCTCCACGTAACGCTCCTCGGCCTCGACGGCACGATCGGCCTTCTCGTAGTCGGCAAGCAGTTGCTGCCACCGGACCTCCTCCTCGGAGGTCATCTCGCGCCCGTCGGTCGCCGTGCGCAATTCGTCGATCTGCGTGAAGATCGCCGCGCGGCTCTCTTTGAGGGATTTCAGTTTGCTCATAGATTTTTCGTTTCGTTCACAGGCAAACTTAATCCCTCCCAGTCACTCCCGGGCGAAACATTGTCGCAGTTGCCGGGTAGAAAACTAATGCTTCAACTTCAACAGATCTGCCAGACGTTTCCGCGACAGGCTCTCCATTTTGCTGCGGGACACCGATTCCGTCTTCTGCTCGCGCAGCCACTCCTGTTTACGCTCTTCGAGACGACGCACTGATGCTTCGGTGGCCGGATATGCTGGGAAGGTGACCAGAGAGACATCCACCACGTGCGAGAAGCGCAGAATCGTCCGCTCGTCCAGATCCAGGCCGTTCCGTGCATCGGCATACTGCCACACGTCCTCCTTCACGCCGAAACGAAACGAGCATTTCGACACGTCGCCACGCCGCACCAACTCCAGCATGTCGTTGCCCACGGTCGTATGCGGCGCCTCGAACGCGAAGCGCAGCCCGACGTCGTCGACCTCCAGACGAAGCGTTGCGCTCGTCGTGCGGGCCAGAATCGCATCGTCGCGGTGGTTGAAACACATGATAACGTCCTGCATGTCGCACCCATCGAAGGCACCCAGTGCAATTCTCTCGCGGAACCAGCCCATGATCGGTTCGCTCCAGCACTCGAATTTCGCGGCATAACCGACGATCGTCCGACCTGCCGCACCCGTATCTCGGCTCTCGATGTGCAGGTCGCCCACGAGGCTCCGGATTTCAAGGCCATCAGCCGGCGTTGTTCTCTTCTCCATATATCGCATGTTTGATTGTCTGCATGTTCATCTGCACGAAATAGGTATCGCCTCCCTCATAGGCGTTCATATCCTCCAGAGCGCGGATCTCGTTGGCCGATATCGCTCCGACGATGTTCATGTTCTTGTAGTATTCCGAACGAGTCTTGGCATCGCCGCGTAGCAGGCCGTTCAAGCCAAAGAGGAAGTAATATTCGCCGAACTCCTCCTCGCGCAGCAGTTTGCGGTTGAACTCTTCCTCGATACGAACCAGGTACGGCATCAGGCAGTATTGCACGAACTCCATGCCCTGATGCTCGATGTTGTTATTCGTGGCCCGTTCGAGGTCGGCAATCATGTGGGGCGGAATACCGTAGATGGTGGCTATCTCCGTCTTCTGGAACTTGCGCGTGGCAATGAATTGCGCATCCTCGGGCGGAATCGAGATGCGTTCGTAGGTCATACCACCCTCCAGCAGCAGCGGCACGTGGGCGTTGTGCAACCCGACCGATTGGGCCAACAAGTCTTTTTTCAGACGCTGGTAGGCTTCGGGCTTGAGCGTCGAAGGATACTTGAAGACACCAGACATGTTGCCGCCCTGATCGAAGAAGCGTTTGCCGTAGAGTTGTGCCGAGACGGAGAGTTGGAGGTTGTCGCGATGAACGGCTATCGGGCTTTTACCCTTGTAGCCGTTGGTCGAAAGCCCACGCAGGTGAATCATGTCGTCGTTCGGAAGCAGTTCTCCCGTGTCGAGCCGGTAGAAGAGTTCGTCGTTGTCGGTGAGCAACGGTTCGACACGTGCCGGATGCAGGAACAGCAGCCGCTCCGGACGATAATGACGATTGCGGAAGATGCGGACGTAGCCGTTGCCCCACAGCGCACACGAAATCATCAGATGGTGCATCAGATCAAAACGTGTGGCGTGGCTGTTGGGAATCTGCACCAGTCGGTGGCATGGATGTCCGTACTGTCGTTCGCGGCCGCGTTCCGTACGCCGGTAAAGGTGGAGCGGTAAAGTCCCTACCGTCTCGGAGAGAATACGCACGCAAGCCCATACGGCCGTAAGATTCAGTGCACCCTCCTCGGTGATATACACTTCACGGGTGGCATCGGCAACCGTATCTGCCGAGATGATCTTGTTCACGGCGGCCTCGAACTCGGCCGATGAGATATCGCGCCGCTCTTTGCGCCGCCAGAAAGAAAACCGCTTCATCGAATCTGCTTTGCAGCAAACTTAATGAAGCGATTAATCTTATTACTTAGATATTGTCCCCTTTTACAATTGTATTCTTGTTTTGGGCCTAAGCATGATTACATTAGGTTTTTCATTAATCATTAAAGGCAAACTGTCGATATTAACGCTAATAGCCTGTGTGAGTTCATCACGAGAATAGCCTAATTCATTATAAAAAACATCTATTATTTTTTTTAATAACTTAGGATCTGGAAAATCAATGTTCACTCGTTCTATTTTTCTTTCTCCGTTTATGCTCATTTGTACCATTAGAGATTGATATTTTTGCGGAGAAATAATCTGATCTTGATATGCTTTTCGGATAATGGCCTGTTTAGAAGTTTTCCAATAAGACTTTAATATGTCTAATTGGCTATACGTTAAATATTGAGATACATCCTTTCGGAAATCTTTGTATGGCATTAAAAATTCACCGGCAAAAACATTCGCTTCATCCTCTATTTTCCTCTCTTCTGAGATGGCAATGAATGGAATATGCATGACTATATGTCCAAGTTCATGTGCGATCGTAAATCGTTTCCTGTCATTAGACATATTCCCATTTATGAAAATAATTTTTGCTCCGTTCTGTGTTTGCGCTGACATGCCAGAAAATTTCTCCATGTCAGTATTAATTTCAATTATGATTATACCATTTTTCTCGAGAGTATCCGCAATATCTGGCATCGGCCCATCTGGAACTCCTAATGCAAAACGGACATGTCTAGCAATATTTTCAACCCTCTGAGATATTTGTGATTTCGCACATCCGTTTTCAACATCTATTTCAGGGATAGTATACTCAGGAATGTCAATGGACTCTAAAAGATTATCAACAACAAACATTGTCGTTTTAACGATAGCCTCTAATTGAACCATCTTTTTTACTGGTGCCGTAATGAGTTTGCGGTAATATACATTACTGAATGGAGGAAATGTATATTCTTCGTAAAAAAAAGAAACGGGAAAATTGAGGACAGAGGCTATTTTTTCAATGATATCCTCTGTCACTCCAAGAATCCCTTTTTCCATCTTTGAAAGGTTTCCTTGTGATAGTTTAGGAATTAACGCAGATAATTGCATCTGTGTCATTCCTCGCACTTCCCGTGCGATAGTGATCATTTTATTATTAACAACATTCATATACCGATCAAATCTCGGTTATACCGCTTTTTCTGTATTCTTCTTTTGGATATGAGCCTTGGGTTTAGCAAATACTTCCTTTGCTGCGTTACAAACTTGCGGCAGTGAAATATTTTGAGAGGATTCGTTGTTTTGGTTACTGAGAATATCGCTAAACGAGCAACTCCATATACAATGCCCCCTATTATATAACATCAAAGTTACACTGACGTGGCCATATTGATAATCATGTCCGATATGTAAAATAGGACAATCCTTGAATGGTAAATTTTGCTGACATACCTCATTTCTCGCCTGTTGGGTACGTCTGGGAGGTAATTTACCTTTATTTGTTTTTACTATATGAAATTGGGCAAACCCTGGCACATGCAACAAGAATTTCCCATTAGCGACCTCACTAAAATATTCTGGATATATATTAGCGCACTTTTGAGAAATTTTTTCGTTTACTCTCACAGGTCTGCTATTCCGTCTTCTGGCATGTGGCGGAAGTCTCTCCAATTCATCATTTGTTTCCGCATATGACTCTCTGATCATTTGGGGAAGTTGGTGGAGGACTTTGCCAGCAAATAAAGTCATTGTTTCATAACTTTTTTGCTCTTCGGAACTTGTAGAATCCGAAAATAGACTTACATTTGTAATGTTTTTCATGTAAAAACAGTTTTATATTTTTTTTCTGACCCACGACTCGCACTCGTGGGTTTCTTTTGCAAAGGTAATAAAATCCCCCAAGATTGCATATTTTTTTACATATTTTTCGAAAAAAAATTAAATGCAACGCATAACTACCTGTATGGCAGTATATTACTAATAATTATCTGCGGTTCAGCACCCGCCGAAATGAACTGAACTCCGAATAGCGGCGACGGCCGGTGAGGGTGATGTGAAAATCTTCGAGGCGTTCGTAAGCCTCCAACTGCGTCGGATAGAGATCGCGCATGCGGAGGTAGAGTTCCGCGAAGCCCTCGAACGAGAGGAAGTGCCGCATTTCGGGTGTGAGTGGCGTCAGGGCCGATAGTTGCTTCTCGATGCGTTCGCGTTCGGCCGTAATGACCGGCGAATGGTAACGCCGGTACTGTTTTCGATTCATCTTTCTGTTCATCGTCGTATCGTTTCAGAGAGTCAATAATCCGCGGTTTTCGTATGGGTTTCGTTCATTGCCCGCCTGCGCCGTCATCCACTCGCCGAGAGCCATGATTGAGGCGACGATGCCGTCGATCTTCTGCGTCGAGCGCTCCTTGTCGGGCTTGATGTTTCCGGCTGGGTCGCTCTTGACGACCGTCGAGGCGAGCATCCACCGCAGTACGGGGTTGCCGAAGTGTTCGATGCGGCCCGTGAGTACCAGTTTCTCAAATTCGCGCGTCGGTGCCGACATCGAGCCGTAACCCTGACCGAATGGATTGCAGGTCATGCCCTCGTTCTGGAGGTCTATAATCGTCTGCGAGGCGTTCCAACGATCGTATGCCGACGAGCGCAGGTCATAGTCGGCCGTCCGGCGGAGGATGTCGGCCTTGACAAAGTCGTAGTCGATGACGTTACCCGGCGTAACGGTGACGTATCCATCGGCAACCCAGCGGTCGTAGTTAATATTCTCGCGGCGAATCTTTTCGAGCATTTTCTCCTCGGGTATCCAGAAGTATGGCACGAGTTGAAAGCGGTCGTTTTCGTGAAACAGAAGCACATAGGCCGTGATGTCGGAGACGTTCGAGAGATCGAGACCGCCCCAGCAGGCGCAGCCGCGAAGTTCGTCGGGCGAGGTCGTACCGACACATTTCTGCCATGCGTCGTCGAGAATCCACGTCCGTTCGGCATCGACCCACAGATTGAGGTTCTTCGTCATCACGTTGCGCACGGCCTCGGGACGGTTGCGGGCGTCGCGCACCTGGTCGGCGAGGTAGTCGGCCGAGAGCGAGACGCCGAGGTTGGGGTTCGACTTGATCCACATGCGCGGGTCATCCCACTCCTCATTCGCGTCGAGCGTATATATGATGCCGAACAGCGTATCGTCCTCGTTCACCTCACGCAGTACTTTAATCACGTTCTCGCGGTAGGCATAGCAGGCGCCCGACTTGTTGAATCCGGCTGTGGTGATGATGAACATCAGCGGCTGGCGACGCGCACCGAAGGCTGACTTGATGACGTCGAACATTCCGCTGTCGCGGTGAGCATGGAACTCGTCGATGATGCCGCACGAGGGATTCAGACCGTCGTGCGTGCCGTAGTCCGACGACAAGGGCTTCATCATGCCGCCGCGCGCCTCATAAACGATAGAGTTGCGGAACGGCGTAAGGTAGTGCTTGAGGTCGGTAGCACGGACGATCTCGACGGCATCTGCGAAGCAGATCTTCGCCTGGTCCTTGACCGTGGCGGCCGAATAGACCTCGGGGCGCGACTCGCCGTCGGCGAAGAGCATGTATAGCCCCACGCCGGCCGAGAGTGCCGTCTTGCCGTTCTTGCGGGCGATCTCGATATAGGCGTAGCGGAAACGGCGTGTGCCGTCGGCATTCTTCCAGCCGAAGATATTCCACAGCACAAAGTGCTGCCACGGTTCGAGCCGGAAGCGGCGACCGGCCCACTCACCCTTGGTATGTTTCAGCCGTTCAATGAAACCGATTGCACGCAGCGCTGCCCGGCGGTCGAAGTGCCAACCGCGTTCGAGTGCGCGGTCCTGATCGGCATAGTAACGGCGCACGGCAAGACGGACGTATTCGCAAACCAGTATGCGGCCGTCGCGTACTTGTTCGGCATAAATCTCGGCGGGATATTTTTTCGTTGTTGTCATCTTATTCCATCTCTTCAAACTCCGCGAAGTCATCTTTCGGAGCATCATCGGCAAGCAGGGCCGCAACGCGGTGGCGGCTCGCGGGCGTCAGTCCGAACTCCGCCGCCAGCGAACGGGCGTTGGCGAGCGCGCCCTCGGCAATACGCCGCTTGGGGTTGAAGACCGTTGCCGGGCCATTGCGCGTAATGATCTCCACGGTCGCGCCTTCGCGCTCGACATCACGCATCATGTCATGGTAGAGTCCCATCTCGCGGGCGTATGCCACGACCAGATCTACGCCTACGACCTCCAGAAGCCGTTTGTGTATAAGTCCCGCCGCCACGATCTCGAAGACCTTGCGGGCCGTACCTTTCAGGCCGGAACGCGGTACGGCAACGACATTCGTGGCTGACGGCTTTGCTCCGCCCGTCATGCGGCACGGCTGGTCGGTACCGCGCAGCGTCTTCAGTGCATCGGGTATCTTTCTGCGTCCTTTCATCTCGTTGGCATGTTTTTTATTGCCATAGCTTGCCGGTATCGGCAAGAATCGTTATATTTGGGTCGAAAATCGGCCTTCTAACTTGCCGATACGACGTTCGGTTATGGAGTACATTTCAGTCGCGGCATTTGCCGCAAAACACGGCATCGCGGAGCGCACGGCCCGCAACTACTGCGCCTCAGGAAAAATCGAGGGTGCCTTTCTTACGGGCAAGACTTGGAACATCCCGGCGGATGTCGCATTGCCCCGGCGCAAGCCGCGATCCGGGCATATCATGCCGCTGTTGGAGGTACTGCGTGAGCAGAAAGCGATGCGTCTCAAAGGCGGCATCTATCACCGCACGCAGATCGACCTCACCTACAACTCGAACCACATCGAGGGCAGCCGGCTGACCCACGACCAGACCCGCCACATCTTCGAGACCGACACGGTGGGCGTCGAAGGCGAGACGCTGCGCGTGGATGACATTCTCGAAACCACGAACCACTTCCGCTGCATCGACACGATTATCGACCGGGCCGGGGAGCCGCTCACCGAAGCCTTCATCAAGGAACTGCACGCACAACTCAAGTCCGGCACGTCGGACAGCCGCAAGGAGTGGTTCGCCGTGGGCGACTACAAACGTCTGCCCAACGAGGTGGGCGGCATGGAGACTACGCCTCCCGAGCAGGTGCACCGTGAGATGAAGCGACTCCTTGCGGAGTACAACGCCCGGCGGCACAAGACACTCGACGACATTCTCGATTTGCACCAGCGTTTCGAGTGCATCCACCCGTTTCAGGATGGCAACGGCCGCGTCGGAAGGCTCCTGATGTTCAAGGAGTGTCTGGCAGCCGGCATCGTTCCCTTCATCATCACCGATGACCTCAAGATGTTTTACTACCGCGGTCTGCAGCAGTGGCCCGCCGTGCGCGAATATCTGCGCGACACCTGTCTCACGGCGCAGGACAACTACAAGGCCCTGCTCGACTATTTCCGAATTCCGTACTGATTCGTAGCAGTCGGTACGTGATACCGGGTTAGCCAATTTTGCACGCGTGCGTACGCAATTGGGGCAGCGATTACGTTTTGAAGGGTACGAAGGAATTCCGACCCCTTCCATCGACGGCGCAAGGCCCGGCCCGGGGGCGCTCCGGTTGGTTCGGTCGCCGCAAAAAGCAGGATGATGCTGCGTCGGGAACAGAATCTGGAACCGCGTGTCCCTCAAAATATTGGCATGATTCATTAATTCACTGTACTTTAATCATCCGTCCGATTAAGGTCCGACAAAATCAGATTTCCGACAGCCCGCGACGGCGAGTGATGCAGGAGTTTACGCTGCTGCGCCATCTCGACATAGATGCGCGTGGTTCGGGTATCGGTGTGTCCCATCATGTCCTTGACCGTCTCGATGTCCACGCCCTGTTCGACCATCAGCGCTCCGAACGTATGCCGCAGCGAGTGCGCCGAGAGTTTCGGATACACAAGGCCGATGCGGGCCAGTCGCTGCTTCACGATGCGGCCGATAGTCTGCCTGACCAGCCGGTTGTCGCATCCGGGTTTGTGCGAGATGAAGAGCGGCGCAGAGGCACTCCACGGCCGGTCGGCAACGTACTCGGCAAGACGCTCCACGGTGTCGGGATGCAGCACAACAATCTCGTTCTTCTCCGTGCGGCCTTTCCGTTGGACGGCCAACACCGGTTCGCCCTCCCGCTCCGCGAAGTCCCCGAGGTCGATGCGTTCCACCTCGCAGGTACGCAGTCCGTTGAACAACATCAGCGAGAGCATCAGCCGGTCGCGCCGACCAATGACGGTCGTCGTGTCGATCGACTCCAACAGCCGCCGGGCCTGCTCGGCCGTAAGCGGCAGTTTGCTGTACCCCGACCGACGACGGCTGCTCCGGATTCCTGCGGCGATATTGTCGCAGTAACCGTGACGCTCGCAGAAGCCGTAGAAGAGTTTCACAACGGTAACGAGACTGTTCACCGTCAAGAGGCTACGCCCTTCGCGTTGCAGGTACTGCTTGTATTCCACGACGTGCCGCCGTTCGGGCGACCGCGTATCGACCCCAGCGGCCGACAGCCAGCGGAACCACAAGGCCAGTTTGCGTTCGTAGTCCCGGGCCGTGGAGGGCAGAATGTCGCACTCCGAGAGCCATTGGGCAATTATTTCGTTCAAGTTCAGTGTTGTTCGCATCGTTTCTCATGTTTCAAACAATGGGCGTGAGGCGCCATAAAGCCTTTTGACTGATTGCAACCACCGCCGCACGCCCATTCTCACCGTTTTACTTCATAGGCATAGAGTTTTGAGTTTGTCGCTGATGACGCTCTGTGCCGGATTTGCGGTTGTGGCAGGCCGCACAGAGCGATTGGAGGTTCTCAAGGTCGAGCGGCGCACCGCCCAGGTTCACGGGACGGATGTGATCCACGACATAGGCTGGAGTGTGGCGGCCCTGCGCAAGGCAGCGCTCGCAGAGCGGTTGTCGGCGCAGTTGCTCGGCCCGCAGCTTCCGCCACGCCGTCGAACGGTAGAACTCCGTATTGGCATGTCGGCGGCCCATCTGCGGAGCATGTTCCGGCTGCCACGGGCGACGGCATGTCCTTTTCAATGTCGGCATGGTCAGAAGATGATTTCGGGGTTGAGTGGCAGGTCGTGGTCCTCGGTCTCGAAGCCAACGATGCGTACAATGCGGGCATCGGGATAGCGCTCGCGCAGTTCGCGGGCCGAGATGCCGTACCTGGCGAAGTCGGCCGTATAGGCCGCCGGACCGAAGCGCGCCATGTTCGCCCGGAGATTTTCAATTTCCACCTCCGTCCACTTTTCAATTTCACCATTGTGGGTCACATACTTGCGGCGACCGTCTTCCAACAGATGGATGATTCGTTGCAGTTTCATATCTCATTCTTGTTTTAGTGTCAGCGCAAACTCTCGCCCCGGAACTCCACGGCCCGGCACAAGCGGGTCAGACGGTCGAATGTCCGCTCGCCGTAGCGGCGCAGTAGTTGCTCCTTCGAGAGATTCGTTGCGAGAAACAGCGGCCGCAGGCGACGTTCCGCCGCATTGACGATGCGGTTGAAACCCTCGTAGCGTTCGCCGTAATCGTTGATGAGCGGCTCGACTCCCACCTCGTCAATAATCGGAAAGGGGGTCATGGTCAGAAAGTCGAGGTTCGAACTGGTCGGGTCGCATCCGGCCGTACTGGCGGCAAAGCGATAGGGCTTGGTCAGTTCGTCGGCATGTACCGGACATGCGTGAAATCCCTTCATGGCCAGCAGCACGGGAATAACACCGGTCAAGATCGTACTCTTGCCGCGTCCGCAGTCACCCCAGAGCAGCAGTCCGCGGCCATCGGTAGCGGTCATCCATCCGATGACGGAAGCATATTCGGGCAACGGACGGTAACGGACAACCGTGCGATCCACACGTCGAAATATTTCGCGGAAGAGTGCTTCGCATCGTTCGCGGTCTCCCCATGAAAGGCTTTCAGCGTGGCGAACGACAAGTCGCTTTTCCGCCGAGAGGCGGTCGATGATTGTAGCAAGAGGTTCCATGACGAGGTGTTTTGCAGGGTGAATATACGGCATGTGATATGTGGGGAATGAGGTCATTGTCTCACTTGGTGCTGCGGTCGAACTTTTCCAGAAGACGGCGGGCATGCTCTTCCGTTGCAGGATGCAACACATCTTCGGAATTTCGGGTACGTGACGGCGTGGAAGTATCGCCCGGCCGCAATGGGAACAGTCCCGCCCAGTTGTTGGCGATGCTTCGGTCAATGACAGTCGCGGCAACTGCCGGATCGTCGCCAGAGAGGTCGCGGAGCAGCGCAAGGCACTTGCGGACGCCCACCTCGCTGCGGTAGCCTTCGCGGCGCGAGCGTTTGTACTCCAGCCAGATGCTCATCGGTGCGCGCCACGCCTCGTCGAGCGAAGCGAGGAACTGCGACAGGTTCTGCCGTATGGGTTCTCTCTTTTCGACGCAACCTTTTCTCTCTTCCCGCCGGCACGGCGCTTTTTCTTTTTTGCTTGTTTTTTCTTTTTCCGGAATAATTCTGTCCTGTATGGAGACGGTGGCGGTCGGCGTTGCGGATTGCAACGCTTTGCTGGTCATCGGATGAATTTGCGTGGCAGAAACCGTCGTGTCGTGCTCTGCCGGATGACGTTCAAAGGGATTAAGCCGATAGACGGCACTCCGGCGTCCGCGTTGTTCGCGGACAGAGATAACGCCCCGCTCAACCAGAATGCGCCGCATGCGGCAGATGGTCGATTTGTCGAGTTTCGTGCGGTTCTCCAGCACCGAAAAGGGTACCGAAAACTCCTCGCGCCAGCCACAGCGGTTCGCCGTGAACATCAGGGCATGCCACAGCACGATGGCGTTCGAGGGCAAAGACTCCGTTTCAAGCCAATCGTAGAAATGTCGTATCTCCGCGAGGTAGTTCATTGCCGGCCGTGTTTGCATAGAAGACGTTCCAGTTCGCTTCGCGAAGGCTCGGCAGGACGTGCCACCAGCCCCATGTGTACGAGCAGGTCGATTTTCGGGATACGGACGCCGCCGTTGGCTGCGACCTTGCGGATACCGTAACGACGGCAGTCGCGGTCGAGTTGCCGCAGCGACTTGCCAAGCAGGTCGGCCGCCTCCTGACGTGTGAGCAGAATCGTCTCGGCCGACTTGTCGTCCATGCCCTTCAACTCCTCAACCCGTTGCTGAAGCGAGAAGATGCAACCCTGCATCTCTTCGATGATTGCGTTCAGTTCCATAGCCATTGTTTTGCGATTTCCAAGGGCAAAGTTCCTGAAACGGATGCAATAAAACTACCCACGTGGATACCCACGTGGGTGAAGTTTATTTGCAACTAACTGCTAATCAGATTGTGTTTTACTATTGCCGCGCAGCCTCCTGCAAGGAGTCGATGAATGCCGTTGTCCGGATTTTGCGATCCTTGACGCTGCGTTTCAAATCGCGCGGCGCACCCAGTTTGATATTGTAGAGCCATTCGTGCTGACGCACGACTTCGGTGAACGGAGCATTGCCGAATGCCCCGAATTCGGAGGCGTAGACGAGAAATTCAGCCAGATCAATCGGCTTGCATCCCCAATGCAGCGGGGATCTGGGAACGGGAGAAACGGAGGTGAAGAGTTCGGGGTTGGTCAGCCGTTTGTTATTTTGCGCGATGCAGGTGCGCAGATTGGACCTGGCCCGTAAAACGAACAGACGCAATAATGTGTTATTTTTTTTTGCTGGAAAAAATATGCTCCAAAATACACAAGGTATCCTGGAGCATGAAGTCGATTGTCCGATATCCACCGCTGCCGTCAAGCAGGTCAAGAAGTGCGGTCTGAAAGTCCTTGAAGTCCGAGCGAAGTTCTTCATCCGTCAATGTACAGGGTGCATGCCCCAGTGCCGTCTGCATGAAACGGCAATCCAGCAAAGTGTTCATGGGTTGTTAAAGTTTGGTTGGGAATCCAATATTAATTAGGTAATATCTTTTCATTATGTGTAGATGGGGATAATATAATCTACTAATTTACAGATCAAATGTATGATATTTCTCTTCTTATACAATATGCTATTTCATCCTATTTTTACCGTCGAAAATAGAATGCAATATCACTATTCGATCTTTCTTCAAATTCTTATTTCTTTTTCAACACCACAATGAATTGCAGAAAATTTCATATCTTTATAATCTATTTTGTATGGAAAATATGTGTATGATAAATTGGACTGCTGTAAGTGCTATCATTACAGCTATTACGGCATTGGTTGCTGTCATAGCATTGTGGCAGAATAAACAGCAGCTTAATGAGATGCGGCAGCAATGGTTGGAGGATCGTCGTGCTCGACTAAGTTTTGGTATTATATCGAATGATGGACTTTTCTTGCTGCGAATAACCAATGTGGGGAAGGAAACGGCGTACAATATATCCATGACGTTAACTGGAGATCTTATCGACAATCATTACTCCGAAGCGGTAAAGAATTCGTATGTAAGGTTGCAAAACAGACCGTTTGCCATAGAGGCCGGGGTAAGTAAATATTTCTACTTGTCGAGAATAAAAAGCGATATGGATAGCGAGATAACTCTATACCGCGAAAAGTTCATGCAACGTGACATAAACGAGTGGCTTGACAATAATATGGATTCTCCACTGCATATAGCCGGAACATATTGCGGCAGATATTCAATCGAAGAATCTTTCTGCATAAGCGACTTTATTATGGAGGGCAGTATGAAAATCAAAGACGAGTTGGTTGCATCCATTGAAGGCATTCAGAAAGGACTTGTACTGAACAATAAGCAATATATGCCCATACAGAAAAGTCTGGACGTCATAGCGAAAAAAATTACGAAAGAAGAATAAACATATGCCTACACTGACTTGGATAGGAAAAGAGAAAGTTGTCAATCACCATCAGGAAGTGCCGTATCGGGTGCTGGAGCATAAATACGGATTCCGGGCAGATGATCCGGCTGACACGACTCCCACAAATAGCGGTAATAAAATCATTCACGGCGACAACCTCGAAGCGCTGAAATCCCTGCTTCCCGAATACGAGGGGCGAATCAAGTGTATCTATATCGATCCACCCTACAATACCGGAAACGAGAAATGGGTCTATAACGACAATGTGAATGATCCGAAAATCAAGAAGTGGTTGGGCGAGGTTGTCGGCAAGCAGGGGGAGGACCTGAGCCGCCACGACAAATGGCTCTGCATGATGTACCCTCGATTGAAACTACTTCACAAGTTACTCGCCGATGACGGGGCCATCTTTATTTCGATTGACGACGCTGAGATATGTAATTTGCGATTATTATGCAATGATATTTTTGGTGAAAATAATTTCATTGCAACCATTATTTGGAGAAAAAATTATGCACCCAAAGGGTCTGCTATGCATTTTTCTGAAGACCACGACTATATTTTAGTTTTCGGCAAGAATGCGGATACATGGATTCCTAATAAGATGCCCAGAACAGAAAAGCAAAACAAAGCATATAAGAATCCAGATAACGATCCAAGAGGGCTATGGAGGCCTAATAATTTAGCAGCAAGGAATTTCTACAGCAAAGGTACATATTCTATTACATGTCCAAGTGGTCGTATTATTCCAGGCCCTCCATCTGGGTCATATTGGCGTGTCTCAGAAGAGAAGTTTCGAGAGTTAGATCAAGATGGACGAATCTGGTGGGGGAAAGATGGAAACAATGTCCCAGCGCCAAAGATTTTTTTATCTGAAGTATCCCAAGGAATTGTACCACAAACATTCTGGTCATATGAAGAAGTCGGACATACTCAAGATGCAAAAAAGGAGATAAAAGAAATTTTTTACGGAGATAGTCCGTTCGATACTCCAAAACCAGTCCGATTAATCGATCGTATATTACAAATTGCCACCAATCCGGGAGATATTATTCTCGATTCTTTTGCAGGTTCAGGAACCACGGCACATGCCGTATTGAATCTCAATAAAAAAAACGACGACAATCGGAAGTTTATCCTGGTTGAAATGGAGGACTATGCTGAAAACATTACGGCAGAACGAGTCCGTCGCGTAATGAACGGATACGGTGAAGGGAAAAATGCGGTGGCTGGAACCGGAGGAGCATTCGATTACTATGAGTTGGGTGCTTCCATGTTCGACCAGGAGAAGAATCTGAATGAAGAGATCGATGAAGCGAAGATTCGGGAGTATATCTACTACACCGAAACCAAGCATCATCTGGATCGCGAACGCACCGAAAAGGCGAAATATCTGCTTGATACCTACAACGGAACCGGGTATTACTTCTATTATGAACGAGAGCAGTTGACCACTCTTGGTTTTGACACACTATACGTTGTCACGGAACGTGCTGAACAGTATGTTATCTATGCTGACATCTGTACGCTGTCAAAGGAAGACCTTGCCAAAAGAAATATCATCTTCAAAAAGATTCCGCGCGATATCAAACGATTTTAGACCATGGAACTCAAGAAATACCAACAGGATGTAATCAACGACATCGATCAATTCATCGACCAATTGGAGGTGGACGGTCGACTGGATACAGCGTTCAGCAATTTCTGGGAGAAAAAAGGCGTATCGCTGGCATCGCTGGACAATACGTATCTGCGTCCGTATGACAACAGTATAACGGGCGTTCCGCACATAACGGTGAAGGTGCCCACGGCCGGAGGTAAAACGTTCATTGCCTGCAATGCACTGCGGACAATATTTAGTCATATGCCGGCTGACAAGCCTCGGGTAGTGGCCTGGTTTGTACCGTCAGATACGATTCTGAAACAGACTTACAAAAATCTCAGCGATCCGTCGCACCCCTATCGTCAAAAGATCGACAGTCATTTCGGAAATGCCGTCTGCGTTGTTGATAAGGAAGCTGCATTGTTCGGGCAGGGAATCAGCCCAACCGAGATTCGAGAGCAATTGACGATTTTCGTTTTGAGTGTACAATCGTTCGCTGCAAACAACAAAGAAGGGCGGCGTGTGTATCGGGAAAACGGAAGTCTGGCAGAATACCCGCAGTTGTACGATAGTATGACCAAACGGGTAGACGGAGCCGATGAAACCGGATTTATCCAGGTCTTATCCTATCTTAATCCAGTCGTCATCATCGATGAAAGCCACAACTTCGAGGCGAATCTCCGCGTGGACATGCTCAACTCGATCAATCCGTGCTTTATCCTCGACCTTACGGCTACGCCGCGCAAAAAAAGTAACATTATCAGCTTTGTGGATTCCATGAAGCTGAAGCTGGCCAATATGGTTAAGTTGCCGGTTATTGTGTACAATCACCGTTCAACCTCGGATGTTATTGCCAGTGCTATTCAATTGCAGCGTAGTCTGGAGCAGAAGGCCATAGCACAAGAGGCAGAAACTGGACGATACATCCGGCCCATTGTTCTGTTTCAGGCACAGCCAAGAACCAATGATGATAACGTCACTTTCGATAAAATCAAAGATAAGTTGATTGAGATCGGGATTCCCGAAGAGCAAATCAAAATCAAGACCGCCGACAAAGATGAAATCAAGAACACGGATCTGTTGAGTCGTGATTGTCCGGTTCGATATATCATCACAGTCAATGCGTTGAAGGAGGGTTGGGATTGCCCGTTTGCCTATATTCTTGCGTCGTTGGCAAACAAATCGTCGCGGGTAGATGTCGAACAAATTCTCGGTCGAGTACTGCGTTTGCCCTACACCAAGAAGCAGAAAGACGAGCTATTGAATCTGTCGTATGTGTTTACCTCGTCTGCCGATTTCCGCAATACGATTGAGAATATCATTGATAGTCTCAATCGAGCTGGATTTAGTAAAAAGGATTATCGAGTGGCATCTCTCGATGAATCGCAGCCTTTGTCGGAAGTGTCAGCTCCAGCAGGTGGATTATTTGACTCCCCTGAAGAGGGTGCTCCGGCCCAGCCGCAACCGGAAAATGTCGAAGAAGATATTTTGCCTGAGGTCGATACAGAGGCTGTAAAGGCTGCCATTCAGACGCCTGTTTCGCAGGAGCCGTCCCCGTTGGAGGCTTTTGCACAGCAACAGAGCGATAACTACAACCAACAAATGGAAGAAGCTGTCAAGGAGGATGACGGCATTCCGAATGATATCAGAGATATGGTTCCCCATTATACGATAAAGGATTACTTCCTGGAAGAGGCCGAGAAAATCGAACTGCCGCAATTTGTAAAACGTGTAAATAAAGGATCCATGTTTGAAGCAGCTGGATCATACGTTCTTTTGGAGAAGTCGACCCTGTCTGAAGGATTTAATCTCGACAAACAGGATCACAATATTGACTTCACCCGTTCGGAGTCTGAAGCTGTTAGTATTGATTTGGAGAAGGTAAGTAACAAGGGAAATGAATATCAGCCCAGACAGTTCGAGTTGCCCACTCAATTGTTGACTGAAATTAAGGAGCATTTCATGACATTACCTTCTGAATCACAGAAAGAGCAATTGGCCAAAATGATTGCCCAGAAGATTCACATAGACAACGTTGCCGAGCCTCAGATTATCCGATATATCAAGGTCGTTATTTGCGATATGAATTCGGAGCAAATTGAAGACCTATATACCTTTTTGTCGCAAACTGTCGAAACAGTTAAGAACAAGATTCAAGATCTGCTTGGAAAATATCAGAAAGAGGTATTCATGAAATGGCTCGATACGGGACAGATTCAATGTACGCCTCAATACAAACTCCCAAAGACGCTAACATTCAAATCGATTGTAAAAGGTTTATCCAAAGGTCTTTATACGGAAGAGGAGAATATCAATGATCTGGAATACAAGATTATCAATGCTGTAGCTAACCTTGACAACGTGCGGTTTTGGCATAGAAACACGGAACGAGGTCAAGGTTTCAGAATCAACGGCTACACTCGTTATAACCATTATCCCGACTTTATCGTGCGTCTTACAAGCGGGAAAACGATTTTGATTGAAACCAAAGGAGACGACAGAGATAACTCCGACACTCGAGATAAAATTGAGTTAGGCCGGATATGGGCTAACAAAGCAGGCGAAGGCTTCCGCTATTTTATGGTCTTCGACAAAAAACAAATGGATGGAGCTATCACTGTCAGCGAGCTTTTGGCGAGATTAAAGGAAATGTAATTGTTTCAGAAACGACAAAAATATATAATTATGAATAGCGCTATTTTTTTCAATCATATTAAGCCAAATAATATCAATAAAGGAATAATTAAAGCATTCGAAGCTTTTTCCAAGAAACATGAAGATATTATTATATATCTGATACAGTCTCCCTTAAGCGAGGATATTCATTACGATCACGAAGATAAAGCTATTGTCGTTTTATCTCCTGGGCACAAAATTATATTTTTAAACCTTGGTGATACGGCTGACTTTGAGAATTATTATGATGACTTTATCTCCGATCTAGAAGCCATATCCAGCAGGTATAAATATCAAAGTTACATTGGGCGAGCTCGATTATGGAAAGATGATCTTACGGCTAAATATGATATTAACAATAATGAAATAAATATCCAGAATTTATTTGAAGAATGTATACTACCATCCAAATTAAAGCGAAAATGCGAGCTAATCATCTCATTATTAACAGGATGCATTAACGATATAACAAAGATTGGAGTTAATGACCCAAAAACATTATTGGAACAAGTAAAGAATAAGATAGTCCTTTTTGACGCAGAACAAACTCGATTTATATATAGAGAATATGCAATAAAAAAAATTATTTCTGTACAAGGTCTATCAGGAACAGGCAAAACCGAACTACTACTTCACAAGCTCAAAGATTTGTATACAAAGTACGATGATACTAAAATCTTTTTCACCTGTCATAATATTGCATTAGCAAAGAAAATACACCAAAGGATACTCCCATTTTTCGACTTAATGAAAGTAGATAAGCAGATAAAATGGAATGAACGATTATGGGTAACTCATGCATGGGGCTCCCATAGTGATCCCAATTCGGGCTTATATGCATATATCTGTAGATTCTACAATCTTCCGTTTTATCAGTTCGGATATTCTGTAAATTATGAAGTTATATTTTCCACAGCATTAAAGGCTATACAATTAATTCCCGCCAATAAGTTCAAACATTGTTTTGATTATATCCTTATTGATGAAAGCCAAGATTTTCCAGATGTATTTTTTGAGCTTTGCAAAAAAATAGTTAAATATAAGGTTTATGCAGCAGGAGATGTTTTTCAAGATATATTTGAGACAATAAAAAAAAGTCCGCGAGGGGTTGATATTGTATTGAATAGATGTTACAGAACAGATCCTCGTACCTTAATGTTCGCACATAGCATTGGATTGGGACTGTTCGAAGAAAATAAATTAAATTGGTTTGATAAAGATGGCTGGGAACGGCTTGGTTATAAAGTCGCTGAAAATAGGAACAACGAAACAATTAGACTTTCTCGTTATCCAATAAAACGCTTTGGTGGATTAGACATAAAAGATAGTGTGATAATTGATAAAAATACACATATTTCAAATGTATGTAGAATAATTGATAATCTACGCATTGAAAATCCAGATCTTAAACCAGATGATATAGCAATAATATTAATTGATGACAATAAAGATATATATCAATATATTGACAAATTATGCTTGGAAATTAATAGAAAATTGGAATGGTCTGCTTCAAGAGGATATGAAAGTAAGGAAGTAATAGAAGATCGTATCTATATTTCAAATCCCAATAATGTTAAAGGACTAGAATTCCCATATGTTATATGCATTACTAATAAAATAAAAGATTCATATAAATATCGTAATATACTTTATACAATGTTGACTCGATCCTTTTTACAAACATTTCTATTGGTTTCAGACGATACTAATTTAGGAAAATTTATAGACGGATTAAATATGATCAATACGAATCAATATATCGAAACCACTATTCCAACAAAGAAACAAATACAAGCTATTCACCAAACATTAGTTCAATATCAAGAAGGAGATGAGAATCTATCCTATCGAGATTTTCTTGATGCGATCTTTGTCGAACAAGAAATTACAGATGATAAAGTCAAGGATGCATTAATTCAAGCTTTATCCAAAACAAATTTTGATAGATTTGATAAAGAGAAAACTTCTCAATTTGTTGAACTAAACAAAAAATATTTTCAATGAAACGAATTGACTACAATTTAGAAGGTGATTTATTATCAATAGTTTTTCCTAATCATATGATAAAGGACAGAAAGGAGTTACTTATTATTTTATTAGAAACATTGCGCTATATTTTGATTGCTGAAACTATTGAACAGAAAGCTCATGTACAACAAAGAGTAGTTTTATATATTGATGAAATGAAGAGGATTTTCTTCTTTGATAAAAAAAAATATTATTCTTTAGCAATTCCATTTACTTTACAACTATCTCATGAAAGCTCTACTCTAATTTACAACAATATTGAAATAGATGCAGAAATCATATCTAATATTATAACAATATTACAGGATGATTCATACCAATCTAGTTCATATTGGGATTTTTTTTCACTTGTAGACGAGCAATCCAGTAAGGGTGTCGAATTGTGGGCTATCCTCAAACACTTAATGACATATGATATAGGATATTTGCGATTTGATGATGATGAAGAAGGATTTCGCAAAGCTAAAGGACATGGAATACCATTAAGACATCCAAGATATCATATAGACGTAAACTTGTCAAATGCTTCAACATTCAAGCATGGATTATCAACGAACATTTGTCCTCAAGATTTTATAAATATTATTGATAATAAAAAAGATCGCTGGACATTAAGCATTTAACTTATTAACACATAATTTCCCTTGCTCAACCAATATACCATGATTATTCAAATGTACGAAAAGCCCCGTTTATAGTTTGCAAAAATCTAAATGATCAATTACCGGGAATACAGAATCATCATTGACGGAGAGGATCGAACCGACTCCGTCGAACGCTGTTGGTACACCTCAAGGCCCAACCGCTGCCATGTCATTTTCTGTAATTTCCCGAAGACCTACTCCTATGTCCCGAGTAAAGTGTTGTGGCTGAAGGATCCAGTGGTATTTGATCCGCAGCATTGCCACCTGCTCCACAAAGGCCGCCGGATAGAGCCCCTCTCCTACATCGCCGCCTTTCAACAAGGCTCGCGGCGATTCTGGTACGTGGAATACGCCAACGGCACCGGAGCCCACTACAAGGGCTCGGAGGTCGAACTCGTCCGGTCGTGCTTGGAGGAACCACCCGCGCAGGATCGCTTCGCCTATCTGCGCGACGTGGCGGAACTCAATCCTCTGAAAACCGACGACGGGCAGAAACTGCTGCTGATGCAGTACCAGAAAATCGACTTCGTCTCCGACCGTTCGGCGGCAGCCCTCTACCTGAATCCCGGCAAGGACTCGCCCCGGCAATTCCCGGCGCCGCCGCTCATCTACCCCTTCGAGTGCAACGCCAGCCAGCAGAGAGCCATCCAGGCAGCCTTCGGGAATCAGATCAGCATTATCCAGGGCCCTCCGGGAGCCGGCAAGACGCAGACGATCCTCAACATCGTGGCCAATCTTGTGGTGCAGGAGAAGACCGTGCTGGTCGTCTCGAACAACAACTCGGCCATCGAAAACGTGGTCGAGAAGCTCGAAAAACAGGGGCTGGGATTTCTCACCGCCCTGCTGGGCAGCCGCGAGCGAAAGACAGCCTTCGTCGAAACGCAGGCTATCGAGAAAGCCATTCCGGCCGAGATCGACTCGTGGTATTCGGCCGAAACCGACTCTCCGGAGTTCCTCCGCACCATCCAGTCCGAGGCCGAATCATTGCAGACGGTTTTCGTACGGCAGGAGCGGCTGGCCCTTGCCCTGCAAGAGTTGTCGGGACTCCAAACCGAGCAACTCCATTTCGAGCAGGAGACAACGGTCGAACCCACCATCACGCTTCGTCGGCAGATGCCGTCGGCACGTCTGCTGATGCTGTGGAACGAATTGCAGGCCGCCGTCGAATGGCAGCCGAACGGACTCTTCGACCAATGGCGGGAAGCGATCCGATGGTTTTTGCTCAAACGCCGCATCCGCCGCCTCTTCGACGGATTTCCCCGCCACCCTGAGCGGAAGGATCTTCAGCGGTTGATCCCCCTCCTCCAGCGCAGTTACTACCAAGTCCGACAAGAGGAGCTCTCGACGGAGATCGACCAGATCGAAAAGCAACTTGCCACGTCGGATGCTCCGGCGATGGTGGCCCGATTGAGCGACGACTCAATGCGCTACCTACGCAGCCGACTGGCCGCCCGCTATGGCAAGGGACACAAACGACCCATTTTCCAGCACATCATCCCCGAACTGCTTAAAGAGTACCCCGTCGTGTTGAGCACGACCTTCTCTTCACGGTCGAATTTCCGGGCGGAGACGCTATTCGACTACGTGATCATGGACGAAGCCTCACAGGTATCGTCCGAAACAGGGGCACTGGCGTTGATGTGCGCCCGCAATGCAGTGATTGTCGGCGATTCGATGCAGCTGCCCAACGTCATCACGGATGCCGATCGGCTCCGCATGCAGGCCATCGCCGCCAAACACGCGATCGATCCCCGCTACGACTGCGCCGCGCTGAGTTTTCTGGAGTCGGTCTGTCGGGTCTTTCCCGAAGCGCCGCAGACGCTGCTGCGCGAACACTACCGCTGCCATCCGAAGATCATCAACTTCTGCAATCAGCGCTTCTACAGCGGGCGTCTGCTGATCATGACCGAGGATCACGGCGAGCCCGACGTCATCACGGCGTGGCGGACCGCCCTGGGACATCACGCGCGGGGAGCATTCAATCCCCGCGAAATCGAGACGATCCGGCGCGAGGTGCTGCCGTCACTTCCCTGCGAGCAGGCCGAAATCGGCATTATCTCCCCCTACAACGAGCAGGTCAATGCGCTCCACCGCGAGCTGGGCGGAGGTGTTGACGTGGCCACGGTCCACAAGTTTCAGGGACGGGAAAAGGAGGCCATCATCCTGTCGACCGTCGACGATCAGATTACCGCCTTCACGGATGATCCCAATCTGCTGAACGTCGCCGTATCACGGGCCAAACGGCAATTTACGCTCGTCACTTCGAGCAACGAACAGCCCGACAGCCGCAACATCGCCGATCTGCTGGCCTACATCGACTACAACGGAGGCAAGATCACGGAGAGCGCCATCCATTCGGTTTTCGACCTGCTCTACGAACCCTACGCCGAGGCACGGCGAGAATTCTTGAAGCGACACCGCCGGATCTCGGAATTCGACTCCGAGAATCTGACCTATGCCCTGCTGGAGCGGGTGTTGAAGGCCGACCCTGCATTCCGGCATCTGGGCGTCCTCTGTCACCAACCGCTGCGACAGTTGATCCGCGACTGGACGCTTCTCAACGACGAGGAGCGCCGCTATGCCTCGAACGGCGCCACGCACCTCGACTTCCTGATCTACAACCGCGTAAGCAAACGGCCCGTCCTGGCTGTCGAGACCGACGGCTACCGGTTCCACAAACAAGGAACCCGTCAATCCGAACGCGACCGGATGAAGGATCGCATTCTCAACCGCTACAGCCTTCCGCTGCTGCGCCTCTCAACTACGGGCACCGACGAAGAACTCAAGATCCACGCGCAATTAACCGAACTCTTACAGAGATAGCTGCTGGAGGAATTTATGGCTAAAAATCCATCCAATCCATTCGAAATTACTATCTTTGTATATTAACACGCTCCCAATGAAAAAAGAAGCAGGATACGTATATATTCTGACCAATCCGAGCTTTAAGGAGGATTGGGTGAAAATCGGCAAGAGTTCCCGCCCGGTAGATGTTCGCTCGAAAGAGTTGGACAATACAGCCGTGCCTATGCCGTTCGAGATTTATGCGACACTCAAAACCTCAAAATACGAGGAGGTCGAGAAGTTGATTCACAAGACCATCGATCGGCTGACCGATTTGCGGATTCGTCAGAATCGGGAGTTTTTCAACGTACCTCCTGCTAAAGCATTGGACATCCTGCGCGACATATCGACCACGCTCGACGATGCCGAGATTGATGAAGTTCATCTTAAGAATAAGAAAGCGGAGCCGGAGGAGCCCACCGAGAACGGGAAGAAACGGGCTCGCTTCAAGTTCAGCATGGTTCACATTCCGATTGGCGCAACTCTGGTTTTCGTACCGACCGGAATTGAAGTAACGGTCGCGGACGACGATCACATCGAATACGAAGGACGCCTCTACAAACTTTCGCCCTTCGTCGGAACCTTTATGCCCGAGGAGCGCCGCAATGCTTCGGGAGCATATCAAGGCGCAAAGTATTTTTCCTATAACGGCGAGTTATTGAGCAGTCTCCGGTCCCGTTGCGAACATGAAGAATAAAAGACAGAACAATCTATAAGAGTTGAAAATATTGAGCGATAACAACTTGCACGTACCAGAGAAAGAGGTTACATTTGCGGTGTAAAGGTTCATTGAAAGGGCATTCAGGGACGCGGATTTTGAGGTATAAAATCGCGTAACCAGCGTGTAACCCACCACTTTCGGCAATGCGTGCAACCGTTTGATACACGGAGCGTTTCGTGGATTCAGATAAAATCCCCTACGCACCGCAAACAAGGGTGTAAATCAAGTAGTTACGAGATTTACACCTCAATTTTTATGCCCTGAATCGTGAAACTTTAATTTATTTTCTCAAGTTTACAATCAAAATTCAGACACCACAATCGATCGCTATTTTACTCTCTGAACAAATTGGATAAAATAGCGATCGATCTTTATTTAGGTGGTGGTCCATATCAGAGGAAATCATTTTGAGCTATTTTAATACGACCATCGCTTTTCGGGCATCCTCCGGCGTAAGGCCTGTTTCCGGATTTATTCTGACCAGGCGAGAAGCCTGTCGCAGCAGAATATCCTCCTCATCATCCAAGATGACATAAGATACGTCAGGCTCCGCATGCCGGGCCAGCCACTCGGCAATCTCAAGACCCCGGCAACCCGGCGTGAAACCCATAAACGGCTCCCCATCCAAGGAATCGCGGTAGGCTCCGTACAGATAAAACGGAGTCACGTCGGCGACCTCACCCGGCAGCGAACGGCTTTGCCAAAGATCGCGTATGGCCGCAAGCCCTGCCGTTCGCCAGGAAGAGGTGATTACGAGTTGGGCGCCGCTTCGCTCTAGAAGCATCCGCAAAGCATCGACCGCCTGCGGGTCAAACAGCGGGCCGATGGCATCCCGCCCCATTTCACCCCGAGTCTGCAACTCCCGTTGATAGCGTCCCGTATTGAGAATGCCGTCGAAATCCAGAAAAATAAATCGTTCCATATTTTACTATACGAACAAGCCGGGAAAAAGAATACAGGAATTTTCAAAAACACGAATTTTTCAGCAGCTGCACCCACTTTTTGCACAGCATCCGCTTATCTTTGTAAAAAAGATCCGGACATGAGTTCCACAACACTTCGCCGCAAAGACAAATATGCCCGTTACATGTGGCTGATCGATACCATCCGTCGTCATGACCGCTGTACGTTGCAGGAGATCGACCGTCGGTGGCAGCAGGAAGAGACACTGAATCCCGACGGTGTTCCCCTCTCGCGCCGCACCTTTCAGCAACACAAGGAGGCGATCAATGCCATGGATTTCGGCGTGGAGATCATCTGCACAAGCAATCGTTACTATTCGGTTCGCCTCGACGAACACAATCCGCTGGGAGCTTGGATGTGGCAAACCCTCTCGTTGCGGCTGATGCTTGCAGAAAGCCGAGAACTCAATGAGCGGATTATCACCGATGAGATCCCCTCGGCCGATCGCTGGCTCCATCCGATCCTCTCCGCCCTGCGTGAAAATCGAAGGCTGCGAATCACCTATCGTCCGTTCGGGAAGGAGGCGTTTTCGCTGCTGCTATCCCCTTACTTCGTGCAGATGAGCGACCGCCGCTGGTATGTATTTGGATTGCGGGAGGACGAAACATCCCTGACGGTCTATGCGCTGGATCGGATTCTAGCGTGCGAGCCTACGGAGAAGACCTTCGTCTTTCCCGAGACCTTCTCCGCCGGGGAGTACCTGCGGCAGCACGGCATCGGGCAATACGAAGCCATTCCCGAGACAAAAGTCGTAGTGAGGGCATACGGGTTGATGGCCGACCGCCTACGCACGTTGCCACTCCATCCGAGCCAGCAGGAGACGAAAACCGACGCGGGATGGGCGGAATTCACCTTCACGCTGCGACCGACAAGCCGCTTCTTCGGCGAATTGCTTGCCTGCGGAGCCTATGTCAAGGTGCTGTCGCCCCGGTGGGTGCAGCAACGGATGAAAGAGACCGCCGATAAAATAGCCGAATACTATAAATAAATTGCCCCTATCATGAAAAACCTGAACCCTCTGTTTGATCTGCTGACCGACTGGCGACAGCTCCCCGCCTATCAGTTGGAACGCCGGGCCGACATTTTCTTTGCCCTCTATCTGGAGGATCTGCTCACCTACTGCGGCTACTTTGCCGCGGGGGATCAGCTGACGGTCATCCCGGAGTTCCCGGCCAAGCAGGAGCACATGAACCTCTCGGATCGGATCGACTACATGGTCGCTTCGGATGACAAAATGGTCTATGTCGAGTTGAAGACCGACAACCATTCCATTCGTGCGGAACAGGCCCTCTATCTCCACAAAATCCAGAAGAAAAAGCTCTCCGAAGTCTTTTCGGACATTATCTCTATTTACGAAACGACTACGGCCCGCGCCAAATACAGGCATCTGATCGAGAAACTCGACCGGTGGATCGAATACACGGACGCACGGCTTGTCAAGGAGCGCTGTCGGCTGAAAGAGGCAGCCATCGCGAAGATTCGCTCGGTCGAGATTGTCTACCTCCTTCCCACGCCGCAACCTATCCGGAGCGAACAGTATGAGCACCGGTGCATCGGCTTCAAGACATTGATCGAGATGCTCAACCTGCCGCGCTACGACGACGACCCCATCGCCCGACGGTTTGCCGAGGCTCTTACGGTATGGGCCGAGCATCCGGTCTGACCGATTTTTTGCAAAATTTACCCCGTCTGCACTTTCTTTTTGCGCAGACGGGGTTTTTCTTTGCCGCATAAACCATTTGATGCAAGATGAAAGTTCTGATTTTCTATCATCCGGATGCGGACGGAATCACGGCAGCGGCCATCGTCCGCCATGCTTTACAGCAACGATATGGCGACGTCCGGTTTGAATACATCCGTCACGGCTACCTCGGCGAAGACCGGCGCCTGCAGGAGCTGCGCCCCGACGGTCATACGCAGATCTGGGCCGTCGATATCTCTTTCCGCCCGGAAACCACCCGGCGTCTGCAATGTGCATTTGGGCCGGATTTCGTCTGGATCGATCACCACATCTCTGCACTCGAAGCGTGGCGAGACACCGGTTGGGAGGATCCGGTCGGCTTCCGCGACACGGCTCACTCGGCCGCATGGCTCTCCTGGCACCATCTCTTTGCCGCACCGGCGCCGCTTGCCGTAACGTGGGTCGACAAATACGACCTGTGGCAGCAGGATGCCGAATGGAAGACACGGACTTGCCCCTGGCAGTTGATCGTGACCCGTCGGTTCTCTACTCCGGAGCGTTACGACCTGCGCGTCTTCTCCGACGAACGGCTGCTTGAAACCTATCTCCGCCGCTACGGGCAACCGATGTTCGCCTATGAACAGCAGTTGCGCAGTCGGGAGGCAAGTGCAGTGCAGCCGGTTACCCTGTCTCTTGAGGACAATAGCTATCGGCTGTTGTTTCTCAACTCGTCGCTGCGTGACTCGCAGACACTGGCCGCATGGCATCGTCGCCACCCCGAGATAAAAGTGGACGGATATCTTGTCGGGCAACTCGTTCCGCCCCTGCGCTGGAAGTTGTCACTTTACGCCGTCGAAGGATCCGGTATCGATGCCGCCCGAATCGCACAGCGGTTCGGTGGGGGCGGACACGCTTCCGCAGCCGGATTCATGCTCTCACCTTCAGATTTCGAAAAACACATTAAAACCTTTCAAAAATGAAAAACAACACCAACCCCGCAACCTTTGTCTCAGAGGCATTGAGACGCTGCAAACCTTATGTTCCCAAGTGGCTGTACCGCCGGATTGGCGATCGCTTTTTCAAGCGGAAGCAGTACGCCCGGGCCCTTCTCTGCTATACGGGCACCATTTGTTCCAAAGACCGTCTCCGCTGTGGTCGGCTGGGCATCTGCTACGGCGAGACTAGCAACGAAGAACGCATGGAGCACTTTCTCTCACAGGCAGCCGATCTGGGAAGCCGGGATGCAATGTCCCTTTTGGCCGAGCACTTTTATACCATGCACAACTCCGAAAAGGCGGCATATTGGGCCCGAAGAATGTACGCCGCCGGAATGGACGAAGCCAGGTATCTGCTGATCGGATCTCTGCAGGCGTTGGAGTGTTACGACGAGGAGTTGATCGGTTTGCTGCAGGAGCTTGCGGAGCAGGGTGACCGCGAGGCCCGGTTTGCATTGGGAACCTGTTACCTGGAGGGCAAAGGGGTTGCACGGGACTATGCAAAGGCGATGGTCTGGTATCTGCTCGCAGCCCGACAGGGACACCCAATGGTCCAGAACAACGTCGGATACATGTATGAGGAGAAACTGATTGCGTCTCCCGGTCCGGATGCCGCAGCCGTATGGTATCTGCGAGCGGCATCAAACGGCTGCAGGCTGGGACAGGAAAATCTGGAGGAGTTTTACCGAAAAAAGAACTTGGGGTACTTTGGTTTTAGAGAATTCCGGATCCCCAAATGGCGATGCCATGTTTCATGATTTTTAGACCATCTTTCATTTTATGTTTCAGTCCATAAGGCATCATTTCCTGCAAATTCGCATACAAGACCTATCGCCAGAACGAAGAGGACGAAGAGGACGAAGAGATGAGGCCTTCGATACGGCAGAAACGAGATGGTAACTGTCTCGCTCTCTTTTATTGGCTGCCTGGATAATACAACATTCACGTCAATTGAGGTAAAGAACCTTTGCCGGGCAAAGAACGCGATAATAGCATGTTGCATACCTTTCCTCATACGGCGAACCGGCTGACGAGCAAAATACGTCAGCCGGTTCGTGGCGCATGGCTTGTGCCGTCTACAGACTGTTGAAGATGTCCTGTGCAATTTGCAGGTTCTTGCTTCTGTCATCGATCTTCCTGATCCACTCAACGGAAACCGAAGGGTCGAGGTTCTCCAATGCCATGTGGGTCTTGCCTCGGGATCGTGCTGCAGATATTGCAATATCGCATTTCATCTTGCTGAAGTAGTCGCAATTGTCCTTCAATATCGCCTCCGTGTCTCCTGCCGTGCATATCGATATGGTGTTTCCTTTGTATATAAAGGTCATTTCCCTGTTGCGTCCTGCGGGCTGGGGTGACGGCATGGCGCATCCTGTCGTCGCAACAGTCAGTAAATCAATAAGCAGGTTGAGCGTTTCGGTTTTTCCGATATTTCCTTTTCCGCAAAGTCCTATTATCCGTTTCATAATCGTTTTTTTGTAGAATTTTGTCTTCTCAAAAATACGAATAATATATTTAATTAACAATATTATGTATTTATTTTATTCTTGAAAACTGTTTTTCCTGTATGTTGCCGCCGTACAGTCCCTTCTCCTACCGGATGCGGAACAGGCCGCTGTCGTCGTCCGCGTTTTCGATACGCTGCCGCATGGACGCCGCCTTGCGTCCCGAGTGGAAATTCCACGAGAGGCTCAGCGCCACGGTGTGGTCCTTGCGGCGCAGGTGATGGTCGGTCCGGTGGCGGACGATGCTTGCGGCCGTGGTTTCGTTCGTGTAGCGGTCCCGAATGAAGGGGAAGAAGCATTGCAGTCCGACGGCGAGGTTGCCGCGTCGGTAGTTCAGGCTGACATAGGAACTCTTTTCGATGCCGCAGCGGTAGAGTCCCGAGAGGTACGAGCCTCCGAATTTCTGGTAGAGATCGAAGGTCAGGCGGCGGCCGCCGGCCGACAGGTAGAGCGTTGCGGGGCACGACCAGCCGTCGTACTGCTCCGCCGTGTCCGAGGGCCGGAACGACTGGCGCGCAAGCTCCACGCTGCCGCCGATCCGGAGAAAGTCCCAGGGGCGGAAATCGATGCTCAGCCGTCCGCCCCGCTGCAGGTCCTTCGCGGCGTTGGCGCTGCGCTGCAGGATGTTCAGCCCGTCGCTGCGGTAGTCGTCGAAGAGGCTGTTGCGTGTGTGGTCGAGGAAGAGCGAGGCCTGCATCGAGAAGCGTCCTGCCATCAGGCTGTAGTCTATGCCCCACGACTGGAGATGCGCCGGCCGCAGCGTCTTGTTTCCGCTCCGGTAGAATCCCTCCATGATCAGGATCCGGGCCTCGGACATCTGCTGGATTTCGGGCATCTGCGTACTCGACCGGTAGGAGATCCGGAGGTTGTGCGCCTCGCCGATCTGCCATCCGGCCAGCAGCACGGGGGTGAAGGTCCAGTTGCGGAAGCCCTCCCTTCCGGTGCGCAGGTCGCAGCAGGCGCCGAGGCTGACGCGGTAGAGGAACCGCTTCGTGCGGCCGGAGAACTCTCCGTAGAGGCGGTGTGTCCGCGTGTCGATGTACTCCTCCTGCGGCTTTGCGGAGAGCGAGTTGCGCAGTTCGTTGGCGAGGAAGTTGCAGTGCGCGCGGTAGCCCAGGGTCAGGTTTGACTGTCCGAAGCGGTGACCGTAGACGATCTCCCCGATGAGTGAATGCTTGCGGTTGTCGAGCAGCATGGCGTCGTCGAAGCCCCGCTCGCCGCTCTCCGTCGAGCGGCTCCGCTGTTCGTTTCCGAAGCGGCTGCCCAGCAGGTCGAGGGTCAGCGTACTCCTGTCGGTCAGTTGCCGGTGGTAGTATGCCTCGACGGTGGGCGACAGGGTCCGTGTGCGGTCGGTCAGCCGGCCCGTGCACTCTTCCGGCAGCCCGTTCCGCGTGCGGACGATCTCCTTGTCGGCCTCGAGCCTCTGTCCGGTCATGGTGCCTGCGGCCGCGATCCGCAGGTCGTAGCGGCCCTCGCAGCTGCGGGCATAGGCCAGTCCCATACGGTGCTGGTCGCCCCAGGTCCGGCTTTTCTGGAGGTAGTCGTAACGGTAGTCGTCCTGCCCGGTGCCGTATTCGTAGACACCCTGCTCCAGGTCGCGCAGCTCCCGTTTCATGTTGAAGTGCGAGGCGTAGTCGAACGTGAAGCGGTCGTTGCCCCGGATCCGTGAGAAGGCGGCCGATGCACTGGAAAAGAGCTGCCCGAGCGTGCCGTAGAGGTCGCCGCTCCACCCCGCGTCGAGGGTCCGGGTCCGCACGTTCACGACCCGGTCTGCATCGTTCAGGTAGCGGATCGGCGGGATGTCGTAGCTCTCGACCGAGCGGATCCGGTCGGCCGGCAGCAGTTTCAGTTCGCTCTCGGTGGCCTTCACTCCGTTGATCAGTATCAGAACCGATTTGCCGTCTACCGTCGCCAGCGAGTTGGCCGTGCGGTCGATGTGCAGCCCGGGCAGCGAAGCCACCAGTTCACGCGCCTCGCGTGCGCGGGCTGTCTGTTCCCGGTCAAAGGTATAGGTCGTACGGTCGATTCCGCGAATGCTCCCCCTGCCCTGGACGACGACCGCCTCGAGGGTCGTCGGGTCCGCGTGCAGCACCAGATCGCGCTGCAGCTCCTGACCGGCGGCCTGCAGCCTGCACGACGCGGGCGCATAACCGATGCAGGAGGCTTTCAGCAGGTAGTCTCCTGCGGGAATTGCCTCCAGACGGTAGCTGCCGTTGCGGTCGGTAGCGCATCCGCAGAGGGTGTTGAGCGTGTCGCGGGTGTGGAGCAGGACGACGTTGGCAAAGGGAATGGCCTCTCCCGCCTGATCGACCACACGGCCGCTGATGCGGGTTTGCTGCCCCTGGCAGACCAGGCTGAACGATACGGCCGGCACGAGGATCAAGTACCGGACGGCATGGAGGAGTTTTGTCGGATGTATCATCTTGTTTGGGATTGGTGGCTTCGGTCCGGAACGGGGCTCCGGGAGGGAGCCTGTTCGTCGGGAACAAAGATAGAGACGCTCCGCCGTACAGGCCAAAAAACGGCCCGGTCGAATCCCGTTCCCCGATGGTCGAATCCCGCTTTTGCCCCGCCGTGCGGCTCCTTACCCTGCTTCGCCCGGCTTTGCCCCCGGCTGCTGTCGATGCCGGGAGCACCTCCGATGATTGCGTATTCCGGCCGGATGTCGCCGCCGGCGAAAGACCGGCATCTCCGTACCGCGCCTTTTTGGCCCGGTACTCCGTTACGGCCGCTTGCTGTTCTTTTGCTTTTTCGATCCAAATGATATGTACTTTTGAACTTTTTTCATTACATTTGCATGTTTTTGATATTCCGGAACGGGCCCGGAATACTCCTCGGAATGTCCAAAGAATTCACGAAAAAGACGAATGATAAAGTCGTTGGAACTGGATTGCGTTGAAAAGCTGTTGTTTTCGGACGCAAGGATCGACCGTGCGGAGCTGCCGCTCGGCGAGGTGGCCGCATGTTATGAATTCCTCCGCGAATTTGCGGCCGAAAAGGTGATCTACGGCATCAACACCGGCTTCGGCCCCATGGCCCAGTGGCGTGTCGATGACCGCTACCTCACCGACCTGCAGTACAACATCATCCGCAGCCACTCGACCGGCGCCGGCGAGCCGCTGCCCGACCTCTATGTCCGGGCGGCGATGATCGCCCGGCTCGGTACCCTGCTGCAGGCCCGTTCGGGCATCCATCCCGAGGTGGTCGATCTGTTGGTGGAGTTCATCAACCGCGGCATCTACCCGTTCATCCCCGAGCACGGGAGCGTGGGCGCCAGCGGCGATCTGGTGCAGCTGGCCCACATCGCCCTGACGCTGATCGGCGAGGGCGAGGTGCACTATCGGGGCGAGTGGCGCCCCGCGGCGGAGGTGCTGCGCGAAAACGGCCTCGCGCCCATGCGCATCCACATCCGCGAGGGGCTTTCGATCACCAACGGCACCTCGGTGATGACGGGCATCGGGCTCGTCAATCAGTTCCATGCCGAGCGGCTGCTGGACTGGGCCACGCTGGCTTCGGTGATGATGAACGAGATTGCGGCCTCCTACGACGACTTCATGGCCGAGGGGCTCAACGAATGCCGGCGCCATGAGGGCCAGCAGGTCATCGCCCGCCGCATGCGGGCGCTCGCCGAAGGGGGCAGCCGCATGCTCCGCCGCGAACACGAACTCTACGGCGGCATTTCGTCCGAGGTCAAAACCTTCGACAGCCGCCGCAAGGTCCAGGCCTACTATTCGCTGCGCTGTGCCCCGCAGATTCTGGGGCCTGTCCATGAGACGCTGCAGCAGGCGCGCCGGGTGCTCGAGGAGGAGCTCAACTCGGCCTGCGACAACCCCATTGTCGATCCCGTCCGCCGCAACGTATTCCACGGCGGCAATTTCCACGGCGACTACATCTCGCTCGAGGAGGACAAGGTGAAGATCGCCATGGTCCGCCTGGCGATGACGGCCGAGCGGCAGCTGAACTACCTCTTCCACGACCGGATCAACAACATCCTGCCGCCGTTCCTGAACCTCGGAACGCTCGGACTCAACTACGGCATGCAGGCCTGCCAGTTCACGGCCACTTCGACAACGGCCGAGTGCCAGACGCTGGCCATGCCCAACTACGTGCACAGCATCCCGAACAACAACGACAATCAGGACATCGTCAGCATGGGCACCAACTCGGCGCTGATATGCAAACGGGTGATCGACAACGTCTTCCAGGTGATGTCGATCCACTTCATCGCCCTGGCCCAGGCCGTAGACTGTCTGAAGATCGCCGGGGAGCTCGCTCCCGTGTCGCGCCGTGTCTACGATGACGTGCGGGCGATCATCCCCGCATTCGTCGAGGATGCCCCGTTCTACCGCCAGATCGCGGCCGTCGAGGCGTATTTGCGAAACAATCCGTTGAACCTGAAATAGTACGACGATCATGAGATATGCACTGGTTACGGGAGGATCCCGGGGGCTGGGACGGGCCGTCTGCCTGAAGCTGGCGGCGCAGGGCTGGCCCGTGGTGATCAACTACCGTTCGAACGACGCGGCAGCACACGAGACGCTCCGCGCAATCACCGAGGCGGGGGGACAGGCCGAACTGCTGCCCTTCGACGTGGCCGACCCCGAGGCGATTGAGCAGGCCCTGGGCCGCTGGAGCGAGGCTCACCCGGACGACTACATCGCCGTCGTGGTGAACAACGCGGGCATCCGCCGCGACAACCTGATGGTCTTCATGCAGAACGACGAGTGGCACCGGGTGCTCGACACGACGCTCAACGGCTTTTTCTACGTCACGCGGCGCCTCCTGAAGGAGATGCTCACCCACCGCTGGGGCCGGATCGTCAATATGGCCTCGCTCTCGGGTATCAAGGGGCTTCCGGGACAGGCAAACTACTCGGCGGCCAAGGCGGCGCTGCTTGGGGCGACGAAGGCCCTCGCGCAGGAGGTCGCACCGCGCAAGGTGACGGTCAATGCCGTGGCTCCGGGATTCATCGAGACCGACATGACCCGCGACCTCGACGAGAAGGAACTCCGCAAGCTCGTGCCGGCGGGCCGCTTCGGAAAACCCGAGGAGGTAGCGGCGCTGGTCGCCTTCCTCGTCTCGGACGATGCCGCCTACATCACCGGCGAGGTGATCTCGATCAATGGCGGACTGTATACTTGATACTTGAAAATACTTAATACGGAATAGATGGAACGACGTGTCGTCATAACGGGCATGGGAATCTGGTCGTGCCTGGGACAGAATCTGAACGAGGTGAAGGAGTCGCTCTACGCCGGGCGGTCGGGTATCGGCGTGGAACGGGAGCGGCTCGACTACGGCTACCGCTCGGGGCTGACGGGTCTGGTCCCGCGGCCGCAGCTCAAGGGGGTCATCGACCGCCGCCTGCGTGTCGGGCTGTCGGAGGAGGCCGAATATGCCTACATGGCCTCGCGGCAGGCTTTCGAGCAGTCGCTCATGGACGAGGCCTACCTGCGCGAAAACGAGGTGGGCATCCTCTTCGGCAACGACTCCTCGGCCAAACCGGTCATCGAGGCGGCCCGCATCATGGATGAGAAGCACGACTCGGCGCTGCTCGGCTCGGGGCTGATCTTCCAGTCGATGAACTCCACGGTGACGATGAACCTCAGCACGATCTTCCACCTGCGGGGCATCAACTTCACCGTCAGCGCGGCCTGCGCCAGCGGCTCGCACTCGATCGGCATGGCCTACCTGCTCATCCGGCAGGGGCTGCAGGATGCCGTGCTGTGCGGCGGCGCACAGGAGGTCAATTACTACTCGATGGCCACGTTCGACGCGCTGGCCGCCTTCTCGGTGCGCATGGACGAGCCGACAAAGGCTTCGCGTCCGTTCGACCGCGACCGCGACGGACTGATCCCCAGCGGCGGTGCGGCGGCCCTCGTGCTCGAAGAGTACGAACATGCCGTGCGGCGCGGCGCCCCGATTCTGGCCGAGGTCTGCGGCTACGGCTTCTCGTCCAACGGCGGGGGCATCTCGCAGCCCAGCGACGACGGCTCGGTGACGGCCATCCGGCGCGCCCTCGAGGCCGCATCGATGCAGCCCGACGAGATCGACTACGTCAATGCGCACGCCACCTCGACGCCTCAGGGCGACATGTTCGAGGCCATCGCCCTCGACCGGGTCTTCCGCGGTACGCACGCCCTCATCAGTTCGACCAAGTCGATGACCGGCCACGAGTGCTGGATGGGCGGGGCGAGCGAGATCGTCTATTCGACACTGATGATGCAGCACAATTTCGTGGCGCCGAACATCAACCTCGAGCATCCGGACGAGTATGCCGAGAAACTCAACCTGACGGCCGTCACGGTCGATACACAGGTCGATACAGTGCTCTCCAACTCGTTCGGGTTCGGAGGTACGAACAGCGCCCTGGTGATCCGCAAGGTCAAATAGTCAAAGATTCCGGCCATGAAACTCTTCCCCGCATTGGAAAAAGCCTATACGCGCGAGCCTCTCACGGCCCGCGAGGCGCAGCGGCAGGCGCAGTTCATCGCCTTCGGCCCCATCGTTTTCCAGGTCTCGCGGCTGATGGTCAGGTTCGGAATCCTGGAGCTGCTGCGCGAGCGCGACGGAGGGATGACGATCGGAGAGATCGCCGCCGAGACGAAACTCTCGGACTATGCCGTGCGGGTGCTGCTTGAGGCCTCGCTTTCGATCGGCACGGTGCTCGTCGATCCCGCGAGCGAGCGCTTCACGCTCTCGAAGACGGGCTGGTTCCTGCTCACCGACGCCTCGACGCGCGTGAACATGGACTTCAACCACGACGTCAATTACGAGGGGCTGTTCCGCCTTGAGGAGTCGCTCCGCGAAGGACGCCCGGCCGGACTGGAGCACTTCGGCCCCTGGCCGACGGTCTACGAAGGGCTGTCGCAGCTCCCCGAACAGGTGCGCAAGAGCTGGTTCGCCTTCGACCACTTCTATTCGGACCATTCGTTCGACGAGGCGCTGCGGGTGATCTTCTCGCAGCCTGTCGGGCAGCTGCTCGACGTAGGCGGCAACACGGGCCGCTGGGCCCTGCGCTGTGTGGCTTATAACCCGCAGGTCGAGGTGACGGTCATGGACCTTCCGCAGCAGGTGGCCATGATGCGTAGCCAGACGGCCGGCCACGAGGGTGCCGGGCGGATCCGTGGCTATGGCTGCAACCTGCTCGATGCCGAAGAGCCCTTCCCGACGGACCGCCGCTACGATGCGATCTGGATGAGCCAGTTCCTCGACTGCTTCGGCGAGGAGGAGATCCGCTCGATCCTCGGCCGTGCGGCCCGCATCATGACTGATCAAACACGCCTATATATTATGGAGACCTTCTGGGACCGCCAGAAGTTCGAGCCGGCAGCCTTCTGTCTGACGCTGACAAGCCTCTACTTCACGGCCATCGCCAACGGCAACAGCCGGATGTACCATTCGGAGACGATGCAGCGGCTGGTCGAGGAGTCCGGACTGGAGGTCGAGACCGTCCACGACTTCCTGGGCTGGGGACACAGCATCATGGTATGCAGAAAAACGGACAAACATTGAATTGAATCGGATATGGAAAGAAAGGAAATCGAAGAAAAAGTCAAGGCCTTCCTCATCGACGAACTGGAGGTCGAGGAGGAGAAGATTGCGCCCGAGGCGTTGTTGAAGGAGGATATCGGCATCGACAGCCTCGACTTCGTGGACATCGTCGTGATCGTCGAGCGCACGTTCGGCTTCAAGATCAAGCCCGAGGAGATGGCCGGCGTCAAGACCCTCAGCGACTTCTGCGACTACATCGAAACCAAGGTCGGCAACCGCTGACCGGAGCCCCGCAGATTGCGAAGCGATGGGTGCCGAAGCGAAAACCGCGGCGATGCGCGATCCGGCGCATGACGGCTGGCAGGGGACGACCGACGGACGACCGTGGATGCTGCGGTCGCTCGTCGTGCTGTTCCGCTGGGTGAACATCCGCTGCCTCTATGCCGTCATGTCGGTGGTGGTCATCTTCTACATGCTGGCGAACGGCCGCAACCGCCGTGCGATCGCCCGACTGTTCCGCGAACACCTCGGCTACGGACGCTGGCGGACGCTGTGCGCCGTCTACGCGAACCACTTCCGTTTCGGGCAGGTCATCCTCGACCGCTTTGCGGTCTACGCCGGATGCCGGTTCCGGGTCGAGATCGAGCACAACGACTACTACAACGAGCTGGCCTCGGCTCCCGGGGGCTTCATCATGGTCAGCTCCCACGTGGGCAACTACGAGTTGGCCGGGTATACGCTCCGCCCCGAGCAGAAACGCTTTCACGCGCTGGTCTATGCGGGCGAGAAGCAGACCGTGATGCAGAACCGCGCGAAGTTTTTTGCCGGCAACAACATCGAGATGGTCCCCGTCCTGCGTGACATGTCGCACCTGTTCATCGCCAACCGGGCGCTCGAGGAGGGCGACATCGTCGGCATGCCCGGCGACCGCCTCTTCGGCTCGCAGAAGAGCGTCACGTGCGACTTCCTGGGTGCTCCGGCCCGCTTCCCGCTGGGCCCCTTTGCCCTGGCCGTCCAGCGCGAGGTCCCGATGCTGTCGATCTTCGTGATGAAGGAGGGCGTGAAACGCTACCGGATCTTCGTCGATCGCATCGATGCGGGTGATCCCGGTGCGCCGAAACGGGAACGCATGGAACATGCTGCCCGGACGTTTGCCGCTCATTTAGAGCGCATTGTGCGCCGTTACCCGACGCAATGGTTCAACTACTACGACTTCTGGGAATAACCATGGAATTCGAAAAGATCGACATTCTCGACCTGCTGCCGCAGCGGCCGCCGTTCGTCTTGATCGACCGCCTCGTCCATTTCGACGAGCACTGCACGGTGACGCGCTTTACCGTCCCCGAGGGGCATCTCTTCTGTGAGGAGGGATGCCTGCAGGCCGCCGGGCTGATCGAGAACATCGCGCAGACCTGCGCGGCCCGCATGGGCTATATCAACCTGATCAACGCCGAGCGCGTGAAGCTGGGCTTCATCGGGGCCATCCGCGATCTGGAGATCCGGCGGCGCCCGCGTTGCGGCGAGACGCTGGTCACGACGATCGAAAACCTCGAGGAGATCTTCCGCATGATGCTGGTCGATGCCGTCGTCCGCTCGGGCGACGAGGTGCTGGCCACGGCGCGCATGAAGATCGCCCTGAGCGAAACCGACGCACAAAACGCATGACGATGAAAAGCGACACGAAGATAACGAAGGGACTGACCGCCTCGAAACGTTTCGAGGTGCGCTTCAGCGAGGTGGACTCGATGAACATCGTGTGGCACGGCTCCTATCCGCTCTACTTCGAGGATGCCCGCGAGGCCTTCGGCGCCAGGTACGGACTGGGCTACATGGACATCTTCGGCAACGGATACTATGCGCCGCTGGTCGAACTGTCGTTCAAGTACAAGTCGCCGATCGTCTACGGCATGCCCTGCCGCATCGACATCCACTATCGGCCGACCGAAGCGGCCAAGATCGTCTTCGACTACGAGATACACCATGCCGAGACCGACGAGTTGCTGGCTACGGGCCACAGCGTGCAGGTCTTCATGGACAAGGAGTACCGGCTGGTGTGGATCACGCCGGAATTTTACGCACAATGGAAAGAGCGCTGGAACATGAACTGATCGTCCGCACGGGCGACCACATCCTCTCCCCGCTGGGCATGGACTCGGCGGAGACCTTCGGCCGTGTGCTCGAGGGACGTTCGGGCCTGCGCCGCTACGAGGGGCTGTGGGGAATCCCCGAGCCGTTCGTCGCTTCGCTGCTCGATTTCGGGCTTGTGGACCGTGCCTTCGGGGAACGTTTCGGCTCCGGGCTCGCGGAGAAGTACACCGGATTCGAGCGCATGTGCCTCCTTTCGGCATCACAGGCCATCGGTGAGGCGCGGATCGATCCCTCTTCGCCCCGGGTGCTCTTCCTGCTTTCGACCACGAAGGGCAACGTGGCGCTGCTCGAGCGTGAGAATGCGCTCCGCGACGAGGTGCTTCCCGGCTGGTCGGCACGCCGCATCGCCGCCTTCTTCCGCAATCCGAACGACCCCGTGGTCGTCTCGAACGCCTGTACGTCGGGGCTCTGCGCGCAGATCGCCGCCATGCGGGCCCTGCAGAGCGGGCGTTGCGACCATGCCGTGGTGATCGGCGCCGAGCGGCAGTCGAAATTCATCGTCTCGGGCTTTCAGTCCTTCAAGGCCCTCTCCCCGGAGCCGTGCCGCCCCTTCGACCGCGACCGTGCGGGGTTGAATGTCGGCGAGGCTGCCGCCACGATCGTCTACTCGCGGCGTCGGCGCGATGAGGTGGATCCCGGCGAATGGGTGGCCTGCCGTGGGGCGATCCGCAACGATGCCAACCACATCTCGGGCCCGTCGCGCACGGGTGAGGGGTGCTACCGGGCCCTGCGGGCCATCCTGCGGGACGTGGCTCCCGGGACGCTGGCCTTCATCAACGCGCACGGCACGGCCACGCCCTACAACGACGAGATGGAGTCGATCGCCATCGACCGGGCCGGACTGGCGGAGGTGCCCGTAAACGGGCTGAAGGGCTATTTCGGACATACGATGGGTGCGGCCGGCATTCTGGAGACGATCCTCTCGATGCGGGCCGTCGAACAGGGGGTGGTCCTCTCCACGCGCGGATATGCCGCGTGCGGAGTGTCGCACCCGCTGAAGATTTCGGCCGAGCAGGGCACGACCGACCGGGACAGCTTCGTCAAGATGCTCTCCGGGTTCGGCGGATGCAATGCGGCCATGTTGTTCAAACGGGGAGGAATGCCATGCTGACGATCGGAAGATGGATCCGGCTGACGCCCGCCGGGGCGGTGCGCGACGGAGAGCCCGTAAGGCTGGAGCCTTCGGACGACCCGCTGCTTGTGGCTCTCTACCGCAGGTATGCGGGCGGTTATCCGAAGTTTTTCAAGATGGACCCGCTCTGCCGCCTGGGATTCGTCGCCTCGGAGCTGCTGCTCGACGGCGAAGCGGAGCGTTTCACCCCGCGCGAGGACCGCGCCGTGGTGCTCTTCACCCGCAGCGGTTCGTTCGCCAGCGACAGCCGCTACCAGCAGACGATCGCCGACCCGGCGGACTACTACCCCAGCCCGGCTGTCTTTGTCTATACGCTGGCCAACATCGTGACCGGAGAGATCGCCATCCGGAACAGGTACCTCGGCGAAACCTCGTGCTACCTGCTCGACGGGGATCCGGTTCCGCAGATGGTCGCCACGGTCGGCGAGGCGTTCCTCGATCCGGAAACGCGGTCGGTGCTCTGCGGCTGGGTCGAGCACCCCGGCGGCGGGGAGGCGGAGGCCACACTCTTTCTGGTCGGCTGCGAGGAGGTGCCCGGAGGAACTGCATGGACGGAAGAGTCGGTGAGGGAAATTATGGATATTCAACGATAAACACGAGTTATTTGAAGATATGGAAGAACTGATTTACGAACTCAAGAATGCTATTATCGAGGCCCTGAACCTCGAGGAGGTCAAACCCGAGGAGATCGACAACGACGCTCCGCTGTTCGGCGACGGTCTGGGACTGGATTCGATCGACGCCCTGGAGCTGATCGTCCTGATGGAGAAGAGGTACGGCATCAAGCTGAAGGACCCCTCCGTCGGCCGCGAGATCTTCCGGAGCATCAATGTCATGGCCCGGTATATCGCCGAGAACCGCACGAAATAGGCACTGCGATGAAGGAGCCGATATGGATCACGGGAGCCGGAATCGTCTCGGCCGTCGGATGCAACAAGCGCGAGGTGCTCGAGTCGCTCGTCGCCGGGCGTTCGGGCATCGGGCCGATGCGCTACCTGCGGAGCGTACATACCGAGTTCCCCGTGGGCGAGGTGCCGATGAGCGACGAAGCGCTGTGTGCGGCGCTGGGCATCGATGCCTCGACGCCGACCATCCGCACGGCCCTGCTGGGCATGCTGGCCCTCGGTGAGGCGCTCGACGAGGCCGGTTTGTCCGGCGGTGAACTGCCCGGGGCGGCCTTCATCTCGGGAACGACCGTCGGCGGCATGGACCGCAGCGAGTGCTACTACCCCGATTTCCTGGCCAACGACTCGCGCAACGAATACATCGCCATGCACGACTGCGGAGCCTCGACGGAACTGATTGCCGACCGCTTCGGCCGCTTCGGGTTCGTGTCCACCCCATCGACGGCCTGCTCTTCGGCGATGAACGCCATTCTGGTCGGCGCCAACCTGATCCGCAGCGGGGCGTTCGACATCGTGGTGGCCGGGGGCAGCGAGTGCCTCACGCGCTTCCACCTGAACGGGTTCAACGCGCTGATGATCCTCGACACGCAGCCCTGCCGGCCATTCGACGCCACGCGCGCCGGCCTGAACCTCGGCGAGGGCGCCGCCTACGTGGTGCTCGAGCGGGCCGCTTCGGCCCGGAGGCGCGGCGTGCGTGCGCTGGCGACGCTCGACGGCGTGGCGAACACCTGCGACGCCTTCCACCAGACGGCCTCTTCGGCCGACGGCGAAGGGGCCTTCCGGGCCATGCGCGGGGCGCTGGCCGATGCGGGGCTCGACCCCTCGGCGGTGGACTACATCAATGCCCACGGAACCGGAACACCCAACAACGATGCCAGTGAGAGTGCCGCCATGCTGCGGCTCTTCGGCGACCGTGTGCCGCCCGTCTCCTCGACCAAGGCCTTCACCGGACATACGACCAGCGCGTCGGGCGCCATCGAGACGGTCATCTGCCTCCTGGCTCTCCGGCACGGGTTCCTCCCGGTCAATCTCAACTGGCAGCACCCGATGGACAACGGCATCGTCCCGGTTCGGGAGAGCCGGCCGCCGCGTGAGATCCGCCACGTGTTGTGCAACTCGTTCGGATTCGGCGGCAACGACTCCTCGCTGCTCCTTTCGAAATGGCAAGAACGATGAAACGAATCTACATACGCGATGCCGAGCAGATTTCGCTCCAGCAACCGCTCAGCGAAGAGTGGATGTCGGCCCCCGTGTACTGCCGCGAGCCCTATGCGCGGGCCGTCGATCCCGACTTCCGCCTATGGCTCTCGCCGGCCGAGAGCCGCCGGCTGGGCAGGATCCTCAAGCGGGCACTGGTCATCGGCCGCGTGATCGCCGACAAGACGGGCATCGGGACCCCCGACGCCATCCTCGTCGGCACGGGGCTGGGTTGCATGGAGAATACGGAGCGCATCCTCGAGCCGCTGTGCCGCGATGGCGAGCAGATGCTGAGCCCCACGCACTTCATGCAATCGACGCACAACACCATTGCCGCGCTGCTCGCCATCCACTCCGGGGCGCACGGATACAACATCACCTACTCGCACAAGGATCTCTCGTTCGACCTGGCCCTGCAGGATGCCTGCATGCAGTTCCGCGCGGGGGCTCTCCGCACGGCGCTGGTCGGCGGGTTCGACGAGCTGACCCCCTCCTATTACACCCTGCTCCGGCGGATCGGCTGCCTCGGGGCGGAGGGACAGGCGCCGGGTTCGGAGGCGGCCGTGTCGCTGCTGCTCACGGACGACGGCCGCGATGCGCTGTGCGAGGTGGCCGCCATGCGCATCCGCTACCGGCCGACCGACGACGACCTGTCCGAACTGCTCTCGGAGGCGCTTGCCGAGGCGGGCATTGCACCGGAGGGGCTTGCGGGAATCCTGACGGGAGCGGACGGCAATCCGGCGAACGATCGTTTCTACGAGACCTTCGTTTCGCGGCTGCTGCCCGGCGTACCTGCGCTCCGCTACCGGCACCTGTTCGGCACCGGGTACTCGGCCTCGGCCTACGGCGTCTATGCGGCGGCGCACTGTCTCGGCCGGGGCTTCATCCCGCCCGCGCTCTGCTGCGGTGCCGCGCCGCTCGGCGACGGCCGCCCGCAGGCCCTTGCGGTGCTCAACCAGCGCGGGGGCAAACATTACTCACTCGTTATCCTGCGCGCCCTATGTGGAGACTGATCCTGTTGGCCCTCGGGCAGTCGGCCCTGATGGTGGCCTGCCAGCTGCTGCAGAAGATCGCGCTCAACCGTGCCGGCGACTTCGCATGGAGCTGGGGCTGGTTCTGCCGCTTCTTCGCCAATTTCTACATGATCGGCAGCGGGCTGTGCTTCGCGGCCACGGCCTTCTGCTGGCTCTACATGCTCAAGCGCTACCCGTTCAGCATGGTCTACCCGATGCTGAGCCTGGCCTACGTCATGGGCATGCTGGCCGCCGTCGTCTTCTTCCACGAACAGATTCCGCTGACGCGCTGGATCGGCATCGCCCTGATCATGGCCGGATGCGTATTAATTGCCAAATAAACCATGAAAACCGCAGTTACGATCCTCTTCCTGCTCCTCGCGGGCCTCGGAAACCTCCCGGCGCAGACCCCGCACGACCCGGCGGAGGCGGAGCTCATCGCCGCCATCGACCGGAGCGCCTCGGCGATAAGGAGCCTGCAGTGCGACTTCACCCAGACCAAGGAGCTCTCGCTCCTGCAGGACAAGATGGTGTCGCGTGGGGTGATGTACTACCGCCAGGAGGGAGGGAAACTCCACTGGGAGTACCTCTCGCCCTATACCTATACGTTCGTGCTGAACGGCGACCGGGTGATGATGCGTTCGTCCGGCCATACCGACGTGGTCGAGACCTCGGGCAACAGGATGTTCCGGCAGATCGCACGGATCATGATGCATTCGCTGACGGGCCGGTGCCTCACGCAGGAGGCGGAGTTCGACACGCAGGTCCGTGCGGAAGACGGACGCTGGATCGCCACGCTGAAGCCGGTCCGGCGCGAGATGCGGCAGTTCTTCACCGAGGTGAGGCTCTGCTTCGACCCCGGACGGAAACTGGTCACCCGCGTGGAACTGCTCGAGGAGAGCGGCGACCGCACGGTGATCGAACTGAAAAACATACGGACCGATGTGGACATCGACGAAAAGTATTTTGCTGTCGATTAGCCTGCTGCTGGCCGTCGGTTCGGCTGCGGCCTCACCGCGGGAGGACTTCTTTCCGGACGGCGAGGGCGAGCGCCGCGAGTATGCCGTGGCGCTGGGTTTCGGAGAGGCCCGTCTCTCGGGTGTCTGCGTCGTGAAGTGCATGGAGGGGGCGGTTGTCGGCTCGCTGCTCAACGAGTTCGGCATCCGCGCTTTCGACTTCCGCTACGACCCGAAGCGCGGCCGCGTGAGGCTCTCGAACCTGACGGCCTTCCTCGACCGGTGGTATATCCGCCGGACGTTGCGGCGCGACCTGGCGCTGCTGCTGCAGTGCGGCGCTGTCTCCGGGGAGCGGGTCGTGCGCGGCTGCAGCATCCGCCTTTGCGAGGACGGATCGCTGGAACTCAACCATATGCGGCGGGCGTTGAGCTACCGCTTCACCCCGTTGGACCCAAACAGGGACGAACGATGAAACTACTGAACGGCTTTTTCTTTGTCGAAGCGGCGACGACGGACGATGAGGGTACCTGCTACCGCCTCCGTCTCGACCCGCAGCATGTGATCTTCCGGGCCCACTTCCCCGGCAACCCCATCACGCCGGGCGTCTGCATCGTCCAGCTGGTCACCGAACTGCTCGAATGGATGACCGGCCGGCGGCTCGAGCTGCGGCGGGTGGTCAATGTCAAGTTCCTCCATGTCCTCTCGCCGGCCGAGCGCACCTCCGTGCAGGTGCTCTTCCGCAGCGTGGACTTCGACGGTGCGCAGTGCCGCGTCAAGGCCGTGCTGAAGGACGGCGGGCTGCAGCTCGCCCAACTCTCCCTGATCTGCGACGATGTTACGGAAGAGTGACAGAAGCATGCCCGGGCCGCGTTTCTGCGCCGTCATCCCGACATACAACAATGCCGGGACGCTCCTCGACGTCGTTGTGCGCACGCACCGGCAGCTGCCCGATATCATCGTGGTGAACGACGGTTCGACCGATGCGACGGCCGCGTGCCTCGCCTCGTCGCCGGTGCCTGTTACGGTCGTCGCCCTTGCGCGGAACCGCGGCAAGGGATATGCCCTGCGCGAAGGCTTCCGCAAGGCCCGGGCGTGCGGCTTCACCCATGCGGTGACGATCGACGCCGACGGACAGCACTACCCCGAGGACATCCCGGCCCTCGTCGCCGCCTCGCGCCGCAACCCGGCGGCCCTGATCGTCGGCAGCCGTCCGTTCGACCACGAGAACATGCCTCGCGGAAACACCTTCGCCAACCGTTTCTCGAACTTCTGGTTCCGCCTGCAGACGGGCATCGACCTGCCCGACACGCAGACCGGGCTGCGCATCTACCCTCTCTCCGGCATCCGGGGCGAGCGCTGGCTGACGGCCCGCTACGAAGCGGAGCTCGAGCTGCTCGTGGCTTCGGCCTGGGCCGGTGTGCCGCTGTGCCCGGTGACGGTCCGGGTGAGTTATCCCGAGGACCGCGTAACGCATTTCCGCCCGGTGATGGACTTCGTGCGCATCTCGCTGCTCAACACCGTGCTGTGCCTGCTGGCCGCCGTATACGGCTGGCCCCGTACCCTTTTCCGAAAACTGCTGCGATGAGTGCCGCCATACATACCTCCCGAACCGTGCCCGTCACGGTGCCAAGGATCGCCCGCTCGCTCTACTCGATCCTCTTCCTGTGTGTCAGCATGTTTCTGCTGGTGCTGCCCGCGACGTTCCTCTACTTCCGCATCGGGGGCGCGACCGAGCGCAAGCGCCGCCGTCTGCACCGCTTCATCTGCCGCGCCTCGCGCTTCATCGTCCGGCGTGTGCCGGGTACGTGCTTCACGCTCGACAACTCCGTCGGCGAACGGTTCGACAAACCCGCAGTCATCATCAGCAACCACCAGTCGCACCTCGACCTGATGTGCATCCTGATGCTGACCCCGAACCTCGTCGTGCTGACCAACGACTGGGTCCACCGCAACCCGATCTACGGACTGGTGATCCGCTATGCGGAGTTCTACGCCGTGTCGGACGGCATCGAGGCCAATCTCGGCCGGCTGGCCGACCTGGTCCGCCGCGGCTATTCGATCGTCGTCTTCCCCGAAGGGACGCGCTCGCCCGACTGCCGGATCGGACGCTTCCACCGCGGGGCCTTCTACCTGGCCGAGCAGCTGCACCTCGACCTGCTGCCGATCTACCTGCACGGTGTCGGCCACGTGCTGCCCAAGCGCGATTTCATGCTCCGCCGCGGGTCGATGCATGCCGAGGTCGGCCGGCGGATCACCCCCGACGATTCCCGTTACGGCGCCGACTACAAGGCCCGCACCTCGGCCATCCGCCGCCACTACGTCGCCCATTACGCCGCCCTTTGCGCCCGGCGCGAGACGGCCGACTACTATGCGTGGTACGTGTGCGAGAAGTACCGCACGGCGGGCTGGCGGGCGTACCGGGCCTGCTGCCGCCTGCTGCGGCGCAACGGCAACTTCAGGGAGGCGGTCGGCGCGATGCCCGAAGCGGCCTCCGTTCGGATCGACAACGCCTCGACGGGCGAGTTCGCCCTGCTCTGTGCGCTGGTCCGACCGCAATGCGAGATCCATGCCGTGGAGTGCGACCCGAAACGCCGGGCCGTGGCTGCCCGGGCGCTCTCGCTGCCCGAAAACCTCCACCTGCATGCCTCCGCGGCGGATGTCCCGCCCGATGCACTCCGCTACCGGCTCGACGACGGCCGGCCGGTTGCGGCCACGGATGAAACCGACGCCTGCGTCACAATCGTTCCGGTACGATGAAAAAGCGCTGTGTCATCATAGGAAGCGGCCTCGGGGGGCTGTCGTGCGGGGTTATCCTGGCCCGGAACGGATACGACGTGACTGTTCTGGAGCAGGATGCCCGGATCGGCGGATGCCTGCAGTGCTTCCGCAGGGGCGACGCGAAGTTCGAGACCGGCATGCACTTCATCGGCAGCTGCGACGAGGGGCAGGTGCTCCGGCGGCTGTTGCGCTACCTCGAGGTGTTCGACGACCTTCGGTTGAGCCGCCTCGATCCCTTGGGCTACGAGGTGATCTCGCTCGGAGGCGAGCATTTCCGGCTGGCGCAGGGGCGCGAAGCCTTCATCGAGGAGCTGGCGGCACGTTTTCCCGCCGAACGCGGCCGGCTGAACGACTATTTCGACCTGATCGGACGCATCGCCCGGGCCTCGTCGCTGCATGCCCTGCAGTCCGGGACCTCGGATCTTGGCGTCCTGGCCGAATACCAGATGCGGAGCATCGACTCGGTGCTCGACGCGCTGATCCGCGACCCGCTGCTGCGCGATGTGCTGGTGGGCAATCTGCCGCTCTACGCCGCCGAGAAGGGACGCACGCCCTTTGCCACCCACGCCTTCATCACCGATTTCTATAACCGGGGGGCTTTCCGCATCGTGGGCGGCAGCGACGCCGTGGCCGAGTCGCTCGCACGTTCCCTTGTGCGCCGCGGCGGCCGGATCGAGACCAGCCGCAGGGTTGTGCGGATCCGTTGCGATGCCGCCGGGGTTCGTGCCGTCGAGACCGAAGACGGACGCAGCTGCCCGGCCGATCTGGTGATCTCGAGCATCCACCCGCAGCGGACACTCGGCCTGCTCGACAGCGGGCTGATCCGCCCCGCCTACCGCAACCGCATTGCCGCGCTGCGCAACACGACGGCCGGATTCACGCTCTACCTCCGTTTCAAGCAGGGGCAGGTCCCCTACATGAACCACAACCACTACGGATACACCGGCACAACCCCCTGGGGGTGCGAACACTATACCGAAGAGGAGTGGCCCCGCGGCTACCTCTACATGCACATGTGTCACGAGGAGCATCCCGCCCATGCCCGGTGCGGTGTGGTGATCTCCTACATGTCCATCGACGACCTGACGCCGTGGCTCGACACGCGGGTCGGACACCGCGGCGCGGACTACGAGGCCTTCAAGCGCCGCAAGGCCGAGCGTCTGCTCGAGGTCGTCGAGCGCGATTTCCCGGGACTTCGACAGCAGATTGACGCCTGTTACACCTCCACGCCGCTCACCTACCGCGACTATACGGGGACCGTGGACGGATCGATGTACGGCGTCGTGCACGACGTGCAGGCCGGTGTCGGCAGCCGCGTCTCCCACCGCACCCGCATCCCCAACCTCCTGCTGGCCGGGCAGAGCGTCAATTCGCACGGGATCCTGGGGGTGCTGGTCGGCTCGCTCATCGCGTGCGGCGAGGCGGTGGGTCTGCCGCGCATTTTCGAACAGATAAACGAAGCGAACCCATGAACGGAACGGTTGTCATCATCGGAGGCGGCATGGGCGGCCTCTTCACGGGGGCGCTGCTGGCCCGGAACGGATACCGTGTGACCGTGCTGGAGCAGAACGCTGCCGTCGGGGGCGGGTTGCAGACCTTCGTGCGCAGCGGCGAGCGCTTCGAGACGGGTATGCACATGCTGGGCGGCTTCCGCCCCGGCGGCTCGGTCCGCCGCATCTGCCACTACCTGGGGATCCTGGATCAGTTGAAGATCCGACCGACCGACGACGACTGCATGGACTCGCTGCATTACCTTGCCGAAGGGGAACGCTTCGCCATCCCCTGCGGGCGGGAGCGTTTCGCAGAGAGCTTCGCCGCCCGGTTCCCCGCCGAGGCCGACGGTGTACGGCGCTATGTCGATGCGCTCTACCGCCTGTCGGACGAGGTCGGCATGTTCCGCCTGCGCGAAGCGCAGGGGTCGATCTTCTCCCACTCCGAGGAGTTCCTGCTGCCGGCCGACGAGCTGATCGCCCGCTATGTCGCCGACCCGCGGCTGCGCGACATCCTGGCCTACATGAATCCCATGTACGGAGGGGTCGCCCGCCATACGCCCGCCTATATCCATGCGCTGGTCAATGTGCTCTACATCGACGGCGAGGACCGCTTCGTGGACGGCAGTTCGCAGCTGGCCGAGGCGCTGGCGGGAGTCATCCGCGCCAACGGGGGCGAGGTCGCGACCCGCGCCCGGGTCCGGCACCTCGCCTGTACGGAACGTACGATCCGTTATGCCGAAACCGAGGAGGGCCGCCGCTATGCGGCCGACCGCTACATCGCGGCGATCCACCCCTGCACGTTGCTGCGGATGCTCGATGCGGCGGCGCTGCCCCGGGCCTACCGCTCGCGGCTCGAGCAGATTCCCAACAGCTACTCGGCCTTTACGGTCTACCTGAAGCTCAAGGAGAACCGCTTCCCCTATATCAACCATACGTGCTACTGCCAGAGGGCCCACGGCATGGCGTGGCAACTGGGCTCCTACGACGAACTCTGGCCCCGGGGCATCATGTACATGACCCCGCCCGTCAGCGGGCAGGGCCCCTTCAGCCGCAAGATGATCATCACGGCACCGATGCCCTTCGATGCCGTCCGCCGCTGGGAGGGGACCTTCACCGGCCGGCGCGGGCCCGACTACGAGGCCTGGAAGGAGGAGCAGGCCGGGCGGGTTCTGGCGCTCATGGAGCGGATCCGCCCCGGATTCCGGGAGGCGGTCGAGGCGGTCCATGCGTCGAGTCCGCTGACCATACGCGACTACTACGGTACGAAGGAGGGCGCCATGTACGGCTTCCGCAAGGATGCGCAGCAGATCGCCCTCTCGCAGGTTCCGATCGCGACGAAGATCGGCAATCTGCTGCTCACGGGACAGAACATCAACCTGCACGGCATCTGCGGCGTACCGCTCACGGCGGTCAATACGGCCGAAGCGCTGCTCGGGACCAACCGCCTGATCCATGCCATCAACACGAAATACGAAACCGACCATGGAAACCTTTGCAAATGACATCGAATTCCGCCCGGCCGAGGAGATCAAAGCCTTTCAGGAGCAGCTGCTGCAGAAGGCGTTGCACTACCTCGCCGGACATTCGGCCTACTACCGCCGCATGTTCGAACGCTGCGAGATACGCATCGACCAGATCCGCCACATCGAGGATCTGGTGAAGATCCCCTTCACCGAGAAGAAGGACCTGCAGCTCTTCAACGAGGAGTTTCTCTGCTGCCCCCGCGAGAAGGTCATCGACTATGTGACCACGTCGGGGACGCTGGGCGACCCGGTGACCTTCGGATGCACGGAACTGGACCTGCAGCGCCTGGCCTACAACGAGAAGAAGTCGTTCGCCTGCGCCGGGCTGCGTCCCGGGAACATCGTGCAGCTGATGACCACGCTCGACAAGCGGTTCATGGCCGGACTGGCCTATTTCCTCGGCATCCGCGAACTCGGCGCCAGCGTCATCCGCGTCGGGAACGGCATCCCCGAGCTGCAGTGGGACACCATCCGGAGGCTGAAGCCCGACACGATCATGTGCGTGCCGTCGTTCATCCTGCGGCTCATCCAGTATGCCGAGGAGCACGACATCGACTACCGCCGAAGCAGCATCCGCCGCATCATCGGCATCGGCGAGGGGTTGCGCGAGCAGGATTTCTCGCTCAACCTGCTCGGGCAGCGCATCCGCGAGAAGTGGGATGTGCAGCTCTTCGCCACCTACTCTTCTACGGAGATGGGCGCCACCTTTTCGGAGTGCGAATACGGTTGCGGCGGGCATATCCATCCGGAACTCATCATCGTCGAGATCATCGGGCCGGACAACCTGCCCGTTGCCGATGGCGAGTACGGCGAGATCGTCGTCACGACGCTCGGCGTCGAGGGCATGCCGCTGCTGCGCTTCCGCACGGGCGACATCGCCGCCAAGCGGACCGAGCCGTGCCGCTGCGGCCGCCACTCGTTCCGCCTTACGCCGCTTGTCGGACGCAAACACAACATGATCAAGCTCAAGGGTACGACGCTCTACCCGCCGGCCCTGAACGACGTGTTGGACAACACCGCCTATGTGGAGAACTACGTCGTCGTGGTCGAGGAGAGCGAGGCCGGGACCGACCGCGTGATCGTCCGCATCGGGCTGAAGTACAGTCCCGAATTCGATGCCGTGAAGGACCTCAAGGACCGTTTCCGTTCGCGCATCCGCGTAGCCCCCGAGATCGAACTGCTGCCGGTCGAGGAGATCCGCCGCATCAACTTCCCGGCCAAGAGCCGCAAACCGGTAAAATTCATCGACAACCGCAAATAGCCATGAACCACCCCGAATTCGACGACATCCGTCCCTACCGCGACGAGGAGATCCCGGCGGCGATGCAGCGCATCGCATCGAGCGAGTTCTTTCCGCTGCTGGCCACCTATATCTTTCCTGAGGAAGAACTTGAGGCCGTGCGCCGCAAAGTGGCGTCCATCAAGACGATCCGTGAGTTTCAGGAACAGGTCATGGCCGTGGTGAACGAGCAGGTCATCGCCCGCAGCATCACCTCGTTCACCTGGGAGGGAATCGAGCGGCTCGACCCCTCGGAGCGTTACCTTTTCGTCTCGAACCACCGCGACATCATGCTCGACGCCTCGCTGCTGCAGTACCTGCTCTTCGAGCACGGCCACGAGACCTCGGAGATCACTTTCGGGGCCAATCTCATGTCCTCGCAGCTGGTCATCGACATCGGCAAGGCGAACAAGATGTTCCGCATCGAACGCGGCGGCAACATGAAGGACTTCTACCGCAGTTCGATGCACTGCTCGGAGTACATCCGGCACACGATCACCGAAAAACGGCAGTCGGTGTGGATCGCCCAGCGCAACGGGCGGACCAAGGACGGCAACGACCTCACGGATCAGGGTATTGTCAAGATGTTCTGCATGAGCAAACCCTTCGACAAGATCGAGGCGCTGGCCGAACTGCACATCGTGCCGCTGTCGATCTCCTACGAATGGGAGCCCTGCGACATCCTCAAGGCGCTCGAGCTCTACGAGTCGCGCTTCACCCGCTACACGAAAAAGCCGGGCGAGGACCTGAACAGCATACTGACGGGCATCATGCAGCCCAAGGGCGCCGTGCATCTGGCCTTCGGACCGTGTCTCGACGCGAAGACGCTGCGCGCATACGACGGCTGCACCCACAACGAATACCACAAGCAGGTGACCCGGCTTCTCGACCGGACGATCCGCGGCAACTACCGCCTCATGCCCAACAACTTCATCGCCCACGATCTCCGCTACGGGCAGACCCGCCATGCGGCGCACTACACGCCGGCGCAGAAGGATGCCTTCATCGGTCGGCTCGGGGAGCTGGCGAAGTTCGAGGTGGACGATCCGGATCTGCTGCGCGACATCTTCCTGGGGATCTACGCCTCGCCGGTGGAGTACCTGAACGATTGACCCCGGAACGGACATGGCCGCGTTTTTCCTTCGCATCTACGACTGGCTGGCCGGGCGGCGCATGTGGCTCGGCGGCGTGCTGGCGCTCCTCTGTGCGCTGCTGCTTGCCGGGCTGTTCTCGCTGGGCCGCAACGAGGACATCCTGGATTTCCTGCCCGTGGACAACCACCACCGCAAGGCCCTGAACCTCTACCAGGAGCTCTCGGCCGCCGACCGCATTGTCGCCATCGTGCTTCCGCGCGACAGCATGGCTACGGTCCCGCCGGACCGGCTGGCCGATGCGGCGGAGCGCTTTGCCGCGGCCGTGGCCGGCCGCGACTCGCTCGGCGCGGTCCGCGACCTGATGACCCGCATCGACTACGGGCGTTTGTTCGATACCCGGCAGTTCCTCTACGACCACATCCCCTGCTTCCTGACCGACGCGGACTACGAACGCATCGACTCGCTGCTGACGCCCGGCTACATCGAGGCGCAGATCGCCCGCGACCGGATGCTGCTGATGTTCCCCACGGGCAGCCTGCTCTCGGACCATGTGCGGCAGGACCCGCTGAACCTCTTCACGCCGGCCGTGGCGCGGCTGCAGCAGTTCCAGCCGGGATTCAGGTACGAACTCTACGACGGGTATATCCTCACGCCCGACCGGAAGCGGGCCATCGTGACGATGCGCACCCCCTACGGGTCGAACGAAACCGACTCCAACGCCCGGCTGATCGCCCTGCTGCGCGACGCCGCGGATGCCGTCGAAGCCGACACCCCCGAGCTGGAGGTCCACCTTGCCGGGGCTCCGGTCATCGCCGTCACGAATGCGCGGCAGATCAAGGCCGACAGCCTGCGGTCGATCGCCGTGGCCGTCGTGCTGATCCTTGCGCTGCTGCTCTGGACGCTGCGCTCCATGAGGTCGCTGCTGCTGATCGGCGTCTCGATCCTCTTCGGGTGGCTCTTCGCCATGGGCGGCATGTCGCTCCTCCGCGACGAAGTGTCGATGATCATCCTGGGCATCGGCTCGATCATCATCGGCATCGCCGTCAATTACCCGCTCCACCTGCTGGCCCACCTGCGCCACGAACACGACATGCGTGCAGCCCTGCGTGAAATCGTCTCGCCGCTCGTTATCGGCAACATCACCACCGTGGGGGCCTTCCTCTGCCTGGTCCCGATGACGGCCCCGGCGCTGCGCGACCTGGGGCTCTTCGCCGCCTTCATGCTGGTCGGCACCATCCTCTTCGTGCTGGTCTTCCTGCCCCACCTGGTCGGGAAACGCCCCCGGACCGAAGGCGGCGGACAACGCTTCCTCCGGGCGTTCTCGGCGATCGACTTCGAGCGCAAGCCGCGTCTGGTTCTCGGGGTCTGCCTGCTGACCGTCCTGTTCGCCTTCTTCAGCCGCCACACGGCCTTCGACACGGACATGCGGCACATCAACTACATGACCGACGGGCAGCGCGCCGATCTGGAGGCTTTCTCCCGGATGCTCGGCCCGGACAGCCTGACGACGGTCTACGTGGCCTCGGAGTCCGCGACCTGGGACGGGGCGCTGCAGCGGAGCGAAACGGCCCGCGGCGCCCTGGAGCGGACCGTCGCCGAGCATCCCGGGTCGGTGCTGGAGAGCGCCACACCCTTCCTCCCCTCGCGCTCCGAGCAGCTGCGGAGGCTGGCCCGCTGGGAGGAGTTCGTCGGACGGCATGCCGACTCGATCCGTACGCAGCTGGCTGCGGCGCTCCGGGCGAACGGGTTCCGCGAAGATGCCTTCGCCGGGTTCGAAGCGCTGCTCGACAAGCCATTCGCACCGCTCGGGTGGGAGGAGCTTGCGCCGCTGGCCGGGCAGCTTTTCGAAGGGTATCTGAATGAGGCGGACGGAACCTGTACGGTGGTCGATCGGGTCAAGGTGCTTCCCGGGGAGGTCGGGGCGGTCGAGGAGACCCTGCGGCAGCGGATCCCCGGCTCCTACTGCTTCGACGTGCAGGGGATGAACGGCGCCATCGCCGATTCGCTGACCGGCGACTTCAACTACATCGGCTGGTCGTGCGGCGTGATCGTCTTCCTCTTCCTCTGGTTCTCGTTCGGGCGGCTCGAACTGAGCCTCATGGCCTTCCTGCCCATGGCCGTCAGCTGGTTGTGGATCCTCGGCCTCATGGAGCTGCTCGACATCCGGTTCAACATCGTGAACATCATCCTGGCCACCTTCATCTTCGGCCAGGGCGACGACTATACGATCTTCATCACCGAAGGGCTTGTCTACGAACACGCCTACGGGCGCAAGCTGCTGGCCTCGTACAAGAGCAGCATCGTGATCTCGGCGCTGATCATGCTCATCGGCATCGGAACGCTCATCATCTCGCGCCACCCGGCCATGCGGTCGCTGGCCGAAGTGACCATCGTCGGCATGTTCACCGTCGTGCTGATGGCCTATATCATCCCGCCGTTCATCTACCGATGGCTGGTGCGGCGCCGCGGCGGCGGGCTTCGTACGGCTCCCGTCACCCTCGGGCAGCTGCTCCGCACGGGGTGGTTCCGGATGCTTCTTGCCGCTGAACTGTTGGGAGCCATCCTGCTCCGGCTCGTCTCGGGAAACAGCCGCCGGCTGCTCGGCCGCTACATCCGGCGGGTTGCCGGCTGGGACCTGCGCCACCTCCCCGGTATCGGGTTCCGTACGGCGCCGCTGCCGGCCGGGGCACAGGTGATTGCAGCCCGCTACCATGCGGACGTGGACCTGCTCGCGGCGGCAGCCGCGGGCGCGGGGGTCGTTGCCGACCGCCGTTTCCCGGCGCTGATTTCGGCGCTGCTGCGGACAACCCATGCGCTGGTTCCTGCCGGCAATGCCGACGGGGCCTGCAGGCGGGGATGGCAGGTCGTCTGCTTCGGCCCCCTGCCGGACGGTCTCCACGCGCCGGTCATCCCGATGGGAATCCACGGCAGCGGCGATCTGTACCCAGATGGAGGGCCTCTGCTCGAACGGGGCTCTCTCAGGGTCGAATACGGGGCTCCGGTGGCTGCCGGTGCCGCCGCAGCGGCCGTCGGGACGTTGGAGGACGCGATGCGCATGCGCTTCGGCACGGCACGCTATTATGCGCCGCAGGTGCTGGCCCGCTACCGTTACAAGGGACCGGAGATCGAGGCCCGGGCCCGCCGGGTGCTGCGCGGCAGCGGCGCCTTCAGCCGATGGATCGACCGCGGCAGCGCTCCACGCACGGCCGTCGTCGTCAATAACGGTCAGGGGGAGTTCGGACTGCTCCTGGCCCTCGTGCATCCCGGATGCGAGGTCTACGTCTTCGAGCAGGATGCGGACCGGGCTGCCCTGGCCCGTCACGTTGCGGCACAACCTGCCAACCTGCATCCCGGCAGCGACGGCGATCCCGCCGCTGGCGAGTTCCCCGGTGCGATGTGGTTCCTGATCGATCCGACTCCCGAACAGCGGGCGAAGTACCCCGGGGCGGAGATCGTCACTCTCGGATAGCGATTCCGCAGGACGTCAGAATTTCCAGTTGAAACCCACGAGCAGGTCGCGCGGGCGGATGGCATAGCGGCATGCCGAGGAGCTCAATCCGTCGAAGAGCGTGTAGGCGTACTCCGTCTCGTTGAGCAGATTCGCGGCCGAGGCGAAGAACTCCCACCGCAGGCCGGCTTTCCAGCGCAGCGAGACGTCGGCCAGTATGAGGTGCTTGCTCCGCGTGTCGGAGAGTTGCGTGCGGTAGTGCTCTCCGGTCAGCTGGAGAACCAGATTTTTGGCCGGCGTGAAGTTGAGTTGCAGCCGCTGGTCGAACGCATGGCGGTCGGTCGGGGCGGCGGATTCGATCCGCAGCTGCGTGTAACGGTAGTTGAACGTGTATTCGATGTTGAGCCAGCGGGCCGCGCGGAGGTTCACGCGCGGCGAGAGGGTCAGCACGCCCGAGCGGTACGGCATCCGGACGCCCTGCTGGCAGATCTCCATCCGCGTGTCGTTCCATGCGAGATCGACTCCCGCCTGGCCGTGCAGGGCGTCGATGTGGGTGCTGAGGCCCGTCGAGAGGTTCCACGACGCCATGCGGTTCGCCTCGCGGAGTTGCCCCGAGACGATGTAGTCGCCTTCGAAATCCTGCGTGGCGAGCCACGGAAGGTCGTACCACGAGCGCTGGAGGAAGAGGTGGGCGAAAATGCCGCTCAGCGGGTTCTTGTAGTTGGCGCCGGCCGTCAGCATCCGCACGGGGCGCGATGCGGGCGATGCGGCTCCCGTGGCCAGCGTGCGGTAGTCGCGCAGCAGCGTGGCCGGATAGACCGTTGCTTCGGCAGCCCCCTGCTCGCCCGCGGCGCCCGACGCCGAGAGGGTCCAGCAGGCCGACGGGGTCCAGCGTGCCGAGAGGTTGGCCGACCAGAGCAGCGGGCTGCTGCTGCCGCCCGTATAGCGGTAATAGCGCCAATCGGCCGGCAGGGCGAACATGAGGCGCAGCCGCTGTGTGCGGTAGGTGGCCGTCGGACGCAGGTAGAGGCTTCCGTAGCCGAAGCGCGTGTCGGCGGCAAGCGGCGCGGAGGTCTCGGCCTCAAGGCCGCTCAACGAGCTGTCGAAGCGCCGGCAGAGGGCCGCGATACCGCCCTTGAACTGGAGCGACCAGCGGCGTCCGGCCTCCAGCCCCCAGGCGATGTTGTGGTTCATGCGCAGCAGGTCCACATCGAGCTGCTGCCGCTGCGCGGAGCCCTCGCGCACGACGTCCAGCTGCTGCGGCTGCGTGAGCCACAAGAGATTCGACGTCACGGTCAGCGTGCGGCGTCCCGTGCGGCGGATGTAATTGAGGTCGTTCTCCACGCGGTGCGTCGGGGCTTCGGTCTGCTGGCGGTTGGGATAGCTGCCCGTTGTCGCGGCGTCGAAATCGCTCCACGCAAGGTCGGCCGAAAGGCGGTCCATGAGGTAGAAGCGTTCGGTGTTGGCCAGCAGCTTCACATGGGCCGCGAGCTGCCGGTCGGTAAGCCGGGCCCGCTCCGCGAGCTCTTCAGCCAGTTCCCCGTCGGAGAGGTAGCGGACGATCCGCGAGGCGTAGTCCGAAGTCAGCCGGTCGTATCCCCAGGCGACGTGGCCGCTCAGCTGGTAGTCGTCCGTGAGTTTGCGCAGGTGGTCGGCACTGGCCATCGCCGAACGGTTCAGCCGCGTGCGGCTGTCGTCGAGCGGCGCCTCGGAGAGCCCCGTTGAGAACCACGCGGGGGCCTCGTAGCGGTTGTCGGCACCGTTGAGCATCTCCTCGGCCGTGAGCTGGTGCAGATCGGCCGTCGGGTCCTCGCCCGTGTTGTCGCCCTTGAGGTTGAGCATCGACTGACTTTGCGCGGCGATGCGCATGGCGAAGGCCGAGCCGCTGCCCAGCACCTCGTCGGGCGATCCGCCGCCGGCGCCGCGAAGCGTTCCGGTCCAGTGCGAACGGGCCTGTTTCTTCAAACGGAGGTTCAGGGCCGCGCGGTCGCTGTAGAGCACGTCGCGCAGCGCCTTGATCGGCTGGTGGTTCTCCATCACCTCGACGCTGGCCACATCCTGCGGGGCGATGTTGTTCGTCGCCAGAGAGTAGCGGCCGTCGAGCATGTCCATTCCCTCGATGTAGAACTTGTTGATCGCTTCGCCGTTGTAGCGGATCTCACCCGACTTTTCGACCTCGATGCCCGGCATCTTGCGCAGCACGTCGGCGATCGTGCGGTCCTGTGCCTCGGTGAAGCTTGCGACGTTGTAGCTCACCGTGTCGCCCCGCAGCGAGAGGCGCGGCGCACGGATCTCGACCTCGCGGATCTCCACGGCACTGGCCTCGAGCCGGATCTCCTGTGGCAGGCGGGCGGCATCGAACCGCTGCGCACGGTAGCCCATCATCGAGACGTCGATCCGTGCGGCCCGCATCCCCTGGCGCGGGCGGAGACGGAAGGCGCCGTCCGCGGCCGAGGTCGCGTAACCCGCCTGCCGTCCCGTGCTGTCGGCCGCCAGCAGGATGGCCCCTGCGAGGGGCCGTCCGTCGCCGGCATCCACAACCCGCCCCGTCAGTTCCTGCGCCGAAGCTGCGGAGGCAAATCCCAATATAACAGCGATAAATACGATCCACTTCATGTGTTACAGCAGGTTATTCGAGCTCGATCGGATTGTAGCCGCGCACGAGGTCGCCCGGATTGACGGGGGTGCCGTCCTCGTTCTTGATGGTCATCCGCACGTTGGAGCTGCCCGTGAGGTAGCCGACCGGATCGGTCATTACCTTCTGCTTGAGGTCGAGGTACTTCTTGCGGTTGGTCTTCATGTAGTTGCGGTCGGTCATGCGGATGGGCTCGACGCGCTGTTCCACGCCCGTGGCCTCCAGATCGAGCACTCCGGCATCGTCCCTTATGGCCAGGATCAGCCCCGGCAGCCCGCCGAACTTCCACGGCCCGCAACTCACGGCGATCTCGGGGGCGTACCACGCCTCGTAGCTTCGGCCGCGGAAGGTGCAGCGGGCCCGGCGGCACGCATAGCCGACGATCGTCCGCTCGCCGTCCGTAAGTTCCCAGTCGATCGCGGGCAGCGGCTCGGTGTAGAGCAGGTGGTCCATGCCGATCTGGTCGGTGTGGGTCAGCCGTCCGGCCGCCGCATCGCGGAAGAAGATGTCCTGCACGCCGCCGTGGAAACTTCCGAGGTTGGCCAACACCTGCTCGGGCGGCGTGACGCGCACAAGCGAGTCGGTCTGCCACGTCTTGTAGGAGTAGCATTTCGAGACGTTGAGCCCGACCTGAAGCAGCAGGAGGTCCTCCATCGGGTGGTCGTTCTCGGGCCGCCGCTCATAGAGCATGCGGTAGCTGACGACGAATCGCGTCGTGTCGAGCACCTCGCCGGGCAGTTCGGTCGTGTCGAACGTCGTAACGCCGTCGGTCGTGTAGGAGACGATGGTCTGCTGGGCCTGCGCCGCACAGACCGATGCGGCGAGGACGACAAGGGTGACAAGTAACTTTTTCATGGTGTATCGGTTTTGGTTCCGATACAAAGGTCGCACGAAATCCGGCTGGCGATGGTTAATGCTCCGTTAAAGAGTGTTAAATAGTCTTAACGCCGTCGGCAGAGGCATTTTTATATGTACCTTTGTTTCGCATAAACGCCGCGTCAGAATGAACAAACGTCGCTTCGGCCGCATATCGCTTCTGGTCACCGCCACGCTGGCGGTGCTCGTCGCCGTGCAGGTGTGGAGCCTTGTGAACATGTACCACGCACGCCGTGAAGAGTTCTCGCGTCAGGTGATGCAGGCCATGACCCGCGCCGCCTATGACGACCTGCTGCTGGGCAACAAGCCCTCCGGACACAAAAGCCACATATCCTTCTCTTCGTCGGGGAACATCGACTCGATCCGCGTGGACATGATTCAGGAGATCACGGTGAAGAACCTCGACGGGGCGGGCAAAAGCATCACCTTTACCCCCAAGTCCGACACGATACACCACGATATCAGTATTTCCGACGGCCCGGAGACCCGCTTCATCCGTCAGGAGATCCGCATCCCGTCGGTCTATGTCCTGCGGCTCAACATGGCGCGCTACGATTCGCTGCTTACGTGCAACCTGCAGACGGCGGGGATCGACCTGCCCCACAAGGTCGATGTCGTGCGCGGCCGGAGCGACAGCACCTCGTCGGCAAAGATCTTCACGACAAAACCGCCGGAGGATCCGGAGGTGGTGCTTACCGCGCTCAACGACTCGTTGCGGATCAAGAATCCGCTGACCTTCACGACTTCGCTCACGACCGACGAGGAGCTCTATTTCCGTCTGCGGATCGAGAATCCCGACCGGCAGCTGCTGGGAGACATGGCAGGTGTCGTCGTCTCGTCGCTCCTGATGCTTGCGGCGGTGGCCGGGGCGCTGATCTACCTGCTGCGCACGCTCTTCCGGCAGAAGACGCTCGAAGAGATGCGTCTCGACCTGACACACAACATTACCCACGAGTTGAAGACCCCGATCGCCGTGGCCAATGCCGCGAACGACGCCCTGCTCGACTTCGGGGCGGCGAACGATGCGGCCCGGCGCGAACGATACCTGACCGTCATCCGCGAGCAGCTGGCTGCCCTGGGCGGCATGGTGCAGCGCATCCTGACGATGAGCGTCGAGGAGCGCGGAGAGTTCACGCTCCGCCGCGAGACGCTGGAGCTCCTCCCGCTGCTTGAGGAGATTGCGGCCCGCTTCCGCATGAAGGGGCGCGGGCGGGCGACGATCGAGGTGGAGGCCGAAGGAGCGGATCTGAAGGTTGCGGCCGACCGGTTCCACCTCACGCATGCGCTGGAGAATCTGGTGGACAATGCCCTGAAATACTCCCGAGACGAGGTGCGGATCCGCCTCTCGGCCCGGCGTACTGCAAAAGGGATCGAGTTGCGCGTTGCGGACAACGGCATCGGCATCGACCGTACGGCCCAGACCCACATTTTCGAAAAGTTCTACCGCGTGCCTACCGGCGACCGCCACGACGTCAAGGGATTCGGGCTGGGACTCTACTACGTGCGGCTGATTGCCCGCAGACACGGCGGCGAGATCACGGTGGAGAGCGCCCCGGGGCGCGGTTCAACCTTCATACTGACACTTCCTGACGATGGACGATAGGATACGCATGCTGCTTGTCGAGGACGAGCGGACGCTCGCCGACATCATCGCCGACACGCTCGGCGAGAAGGAGTTCGACGTGACGGTGGCCTACGACGGCATCGAGGGACTGCGCCGTTTTAACGAGGCGCGTCCCGATGTCGTCGTGACCGACATCATGATGCCCGGCATGGACGGCTTTTCGTTCGTCGATGCCCTGCGCCGCCGCACGGCCGACATCCCCGTTCTCTTCCTTTCGGCCCGGTCGTCGGCCGAAGACGTGGTGCGCGGCTTCGAGACGGGCGGCAACGACTACCTGCGCAAGCCCTTCGCCATGAGCGAACTGGTCGTCCGCGTGAAGGCCCTGGTCGGCCGCACGAGGACGGCGCACGCCCCCTCCGAGGTGCACTACCGGATCGGGCGTTTCGATTTCGATGTCTCCCGGCAGCGGCTCTCCGACGGTGTGCGCACGCAGGAACTCTCGGCCCGCGAGGCCGGTGTGCTGGAGATGCTCTGCGAACGCATGGGCGAGGTGGTCCCCTCGCAGCGGATCCTGCAACGGATCTGGGGCGACGACACGTTCTTCAACGCCCGCAGCCTGCACGTCTTCATCACGCGCCTGCGCCGGCTGCTCTCGGCTGATCCGTCCGTCCGGATCGTCAATGCCCGCGGCGTCGGGTACCGCCTCCACGGCTGACGGGGCTGCCGCCCGGCATCCCCGTGTGCATCACTTCCGGCAATCGACCGCCACCTTGATCACCCCGTCCCGGCGCTCCTCGAAGAGGCGGTAGGCCTCGTCGATGCGGCTCAGCGGATAGCGGTGCGTGATGAGCGGCGTGGTGTCGATCCGCCCCTCGGCGATCAGCTGCAGGATCTCGCGGCAGTCGCATCCATCCACCCCGCCTGTCTTGAACGTGAGGTTCTTGCCGTACATGTCGGGCAGCGGCAGCTCCTGCGGCCGGTCGTACAGCGCCACGACCGTCACCACGGCGTTCGGGCGGGCGCACTCCCAGGCCAGACGGAAGGTCCCGTCGCTGCCGGCAACCTCCAGCACGCGGTCGGCGCCGCCGTGGTCGCTGTGCCGCAGCACGAAGTCGCGGCACGCCCCGGGCCCGGTGACAAGCACCTCGGGATAGTGTTCGCGGACGAAGCGGCGCCGCTCTTCGAGGGCTTCGCACACGATGATGCGCTTCGGATTCCTGAGCCGGGCGCAGAGCAGCGTGCAGAGCCCCGTCGGCCCGGCCCCGAGGATAAGGACCGTGTCTTCGGGCCCGATCTCGGAGATGCGCGCGGCCCAGAATCCCGTGGCGAGGATGTCGCCGACGAAGAGTGCCTGCTCGTCGCTCACCGTGTCGGGGATGCGCGTCAGCCCCTGGTCGGCATGGGGCACCCGCACGTATTCGGCCTGCCCGCCGTCGATGCGGCAGCCCAAGGCCCAACCTCCGTCGGGGTCCGTGCAGTTGTTCACATAGCCGTGGCGGCAGAAGAAGCACTCGCCGCAGAAGGTCTCGACATTGACCGCTACACGGTCGCCCGGGGTGACGTTCGTGACGCTTGCACCGACCGCCTCGACCACACCGACCATCTCGTGGCCGACGGTGATGCCCTCGACGGCGCGCGGCACGCTGCCGTGCTTGATATGCAGGTCGCTGGTGCAGATGCTGCCCAGCGTGACGCGCACCAGTGCATCGCGCGGATCGAGCAATACGGGAACGGGTTTGTCGCACAGCGCGAAATGGCCGTATCTGACGTAGGTACAGGCTTTCATGGAATCTGTTTGCGTATCGTTTCCGCAAAGATACCAAATCTTCGGGACGGAGCGCCGTCGCACGACGGCTTTTTCTCACCAGCAGTCGATCCGCCCCTTCAGCCGGGGAATGCGCTCCTTCGTGAAACGGGGGCTGCGGACTCCGCTGCGCTTCTGGGCGACGTAGTCGGCGAGCAGGGCGACGGCTTCGTGGCCCAGCAGGAGGATCGCCGCGAGGTTGCAGAGCGTCATCAGCGCCATGGTCACGTCGGCAAGGCTCCACACCAGGTCGAGCGTCGCCAGCGACCCGAAGAGCACCATGCCCCCGACCAGCAGGCGGTAGAGCGTGAGCACCCCGCGCCGGGAGGTGATGAACCGCACGTTGGCCTCGCCGTAGTAGTAGTTGCCGATGATCGACGAGAAGGCGAAGAGGAAGATCGCCACGGCGACGAACAGTCCGCCGACGGGGCCGATTTCGCTCACCAGGGCGGCCTGCGTCAGCTGGATGCCGTTCAGCGAGGCGTCGGGGACGCCGCCGAAGAGGATGATGAAGGCCGTGCAGGTGCAGATGAGCAGCGTGTCGGTGAAGACACCGAGGGTCTGGATCAGCCCCTGCTTCACCGGATGCGAGACGTGGGCCGTGGCGGCGACGTTCGGGGCCGAGCCCATGCCGGCCTCGTTGCTGAACAGGCCGCGCTTAATACCCTGCATGAGCGCCGCGCCTGCCGCTCCGCCCAGGACCGGGCCCCAGCCGAAGGCCTCGGAGAGGATCAGCCCGAGCACCTCGGGCAGCCGGCGGATGTTGAACAGGACGATGCCCAGGGCCAGCAGGATGTAGCCCAGGGCCATGACCGGGACGATCACGCCGCTGACCCGGGCGATGCGGTGGATGCCGCCGAAGATGATGAGGAGCGTGAGCGCGGTGAGCCCGACGCCGATCCAGTGCGGATCGAGCCCGAAGGCCCCCTCCCATGCGGCGCAGATCGTGTTGCTCTGCACCGAGTTGAAGGCAAATCCGAACGTTACGGAGATCAGCACGGCGAACAGCACGCCCATCCACCGTTTCCCGAGCCCGTACTCCATGTAGTAGGCCGGGCCGCCGACGTAAGAGTCGCGGCCGCGGCGTTTGTAGAGCTGCGCGAGGGTCGATTCGACGAAGGCGCTCGCGGCCCCCACGAGGGCGATGACCCACATCCAGAAGACCGCTCCGGGACCGCCGACGACGATCGCCGTGGCCACGCCGGCCAGGTTGCCCGTGCCGACGCGGCTGGCCAGCGATACGGCGAAGGCCTGGAACGAGGAGACGTGGCGCTCGCCCCCGGGTGCGCTTCCCGACGGCTCGCCCAGCACGCGGACCATCTCGCGCAGCATGCGGAACTGCACGCCGCGTGTCCGCAGGGTGAACCACACGGCGCAGCCGAGCAGCGCCGCAACCAGCACATGGCTCCACAGAATGTCGTTGATGCTGCCGATCCAGCCGGTCAGAGTCTCCATCGTGATCTTCGTGTTTCGGGAATGACACCGCAAATTCGGTGCAAAACGGGACGGCCCGGGGCCGGATGGCCTATCCGATCAGCAGGTCGTCGAGACGCAGCTTGGGCACATAGTGCACCCCGTCGCGGCGGTAGTAGGCCCGGCTCTCGTCGGCGCCGATCTCCACGAGCTCGATGCGCTCGGCCCCCTTGCCGACGGCCACGACGAGCAGCGGCTCGCAGCCGAGTCCGAACTCCCGGCGGATCGCCTCGCGGTCGAACGCCCCGATGCAGATGCCGTTCAGCCCGATCTCCGCGGCGCGCAGCAGCATGCTCTGTGCCGAGATTCCGAGATCCATATCGACGTAGCGGTCCTCGGGCACCGTCGTGCAGACGATGATGAAGGCACGGGGCTCGGTGCCCGGCAGCGGCAGGTGCAGTTCGGGCAGGGCCCCGCCGAGGCGGATGTGCGGCAGGACCTTGTCCGCCTCGTCAGCCAGCACGGGGCGGAAGCGCAGCACCTGCGCATTCCGCGCCGAAGGGATACGCGTATTGACCGCGATGATGCTGCGCAGCTGGTCCTCGCGCACGACAAAGTGTGTGTCATAGCCGCGGTAACTGCGGTTCCGGAGCAGCAGCCGCATGAGCGACGGCTGCGGCCTCCGCACGGCGGGAGCCGCAGCGCGGGCGCGGTACTCTTCCATCTTACGTCCCAGAAAGTCGTCTGCCATGGTTTCCTTTTTTTGTCTCTTTACGGGGCAAAGATACGACATGCGGCGCGGTATGCCAAATTTATCCGGCGCGCAGAGGCTCCCGCCCGCCGGTTTTGCGGTCTGCGGAAGATTGTTTATATTTGTTCGTCCCGATCGGGACACGACTTCAAACCGCATGCATACAGATATGGAACATTTCGATTTCGATGAGATCGTCCCCCGGCGGGGCACCTGCTCCGTGAAATGGGACGACGGGGTACCCGACGGCGTGCTGCCCATGTGGGTTGCCGACATGGATTTCCGCACGGCCCCGGCGGTCGTCGAGGCGCTGCGCCGGCGGGTCGAGCACGGCATCTACGGCTACGCCATACCGCCCGAGGCCTATGCCGAGTCGATCCGGGGCTGGTTTCTGCGCCGCCACGGATGGGCGCCCGAGCGGGAGTGGATCCACCCGGTGACGGGCGTCATCCCCGCCCTTTCGGCCATTCTGCGGGCCATGACCCGTCCGGGAGACAAGGTGCTGATCCAGCCGCCGGTCTACAACCACTTCTACATCGCCATTGCCAACAGCGGCTGCACGCCCGAGGAGAGCAACCTGCTGCTCGACGGCAACCGCTACCGCATCGACTTCGAGGACCTCGAGCGCCGTGCGGCCGACCCGGCGGTGAAACTCATGCTGCTGTGCAACCCCCACAACCCCGCCGGCCGGGTCTGGACGCCCGACGAGCTGCGGCGCATCGGCGAGATCTGCCTGCGCCACGACCTCTTCATCATCGCCGACGAGATCCACTGCGAACTGGTCATGCCGGGATTTCACTATACTCCCTTCGCCTCGCTCGACGAACGGTTCCGTCAGCATTCGGTGACCTGCACGTCGCCCAGCAAGGCCTTCAACCTGGCCGGTCTGCAGGTGGCCAACATCTTCGCCGCCGACCCCGACACGCGCGGGCGGATTGTCCGTGCACTCGAGATCAACGAGACGGGAATGATCAGTCCCTTTGCCATCGAGGCCCTGATGGCCGCCTACAATGAGGGCGACGCGTGGCTCGACGCCTTGAACGAATACCTGTGGGGCAACTACGTGGAACTGCGCGACCATTTCGCCGCCCGCCTGCCCCAATTCCCCGTATTGCCGCTCGAGGGCACCTACCTGGTGTGGATCGACTGCCGGGCCGCGGGCCTGAGCTCCGCGGAACTCGACCGGCGGCTGACTGCCCAGGCCCGCGTGCGGATCAACCCCGGAGCGATGTACGGTGCCGCCGGCGAGGGCTTCATCCGGGTGAACATCGCCTGCCCGCGGGCACTGCTGCGCGAGGGAATCAAACGCATGACCGATCTATTGACCCGATAGCCAGACTGTCATAAAACCATCCTCCGGCCGGCGTTCCTGGTTATTGCCGTGGGGCAGGCTACAGGAAGACGGATAATGTACGGGGTCAGGCCCCGCTGCGGCCGTTGCGCAGGATCACCGTCAGGACCGCCGAGACGATCAGCACGATGCCCGCGGCGCTCCGCCACGTGAAGGGCTCGCCGAATACGGTGATGCCGATCACGACGGCCGTCAGCGGCTCCATGGCGCCGAATACGGAGGTGAGCGTCGGACCGATCTTCTTGATCGCCTGCACGAGCGCCATGTTCGACAGGGCCGTGGCCGGCAGGGCGAGGCCGAGGATTGAGAGCCAGGCACGGGGCTCCGTCTCGAGGCGGATGCCGCCCGTTAGGCTGGCGCCGATCAGGAAGAAGAGCGCTCCGAAGGCCATGACGTAGGTGGTCAGCACGGTAGAGGGAATTGTCACGGCGCGGCTTCGGCGCACGCCGACGATGTAGCCGCCGTAGGAGAAGACCGACACGACGGCAGCAGCGGTTCCGAGCAGTGCATTGCCGCGCGCCATACCGACGCTACCCGACGAGAGAAGCACGGCGCCCACGATCGAGAGCCCGATCGCCACGAAGGTCACGGCCGAGCCCCGCTCGCGGAAGAAGCAGACCATGGCGAGCGCTACGGCCAGCGGGTACATGAAGTGGATGATCGAGGCCACGCCGCTGGCGATCATCTGGTAGGCGACGACGAGGCTCAACGACGTCACGGCCCGGAAGATGCTCAATACGAAGACCGTGCGGAGCTCCTTCCGTCCGAGTCGGAAGGAGCAGCCGGTTGCAAGCCCCCAGCCTCCCAGACAGAGCGACGCGACGCCCCAGCGGTAGGACAGCACCTCGAACGACGAGTAGCCCATGCCGATGAGCAGCAGGGTGAAGAGCGGCGCGAGGCCGAATGTCGCGGAGGAGACGATCGCCCACGCGGTTCCTTGGATACGTTCCATGCGGTTTCGGGGTTTCTTCTTTCGTTTGGGCAAAGATACGAAAAAAAGAGAAGCGGCGACGGGGTTCCGTCACCGCTTCCGGAGTTGTTGCCGCCGGATCAGAAGCGCTTCGTGTAGCTGTGGCAATAGGGCTGTGTCCCTTTGCGGTCGTAGTAGTCCTGATGGTATCCTTCGGCGGGCCAGAAGGTCGTGGCGGGCGTCACGCGCGTCACCACGTCGTAACCCCTGGAGCGGAGGGTGTCGATCAGCCGCAGGGCGATGTCGCGCTGTGCGGGGGTCGTGTAGAAGATCTCCGAGCGGTACTGGTCGCCGATGTCGGGGCCCTGCCCGTCGGCCTGCGTCGGGTCGTGGATCTCGAAGAAGAGCCGTGCGAGCTCCTCGTAGCCGATCCGGCTCGGGTCGAAGCGCACGCGCACCGCCTCGGCATGTCCCGTGGTGTGGCTGCGCACCTCCTCGTAGGTCGGATGGTCCTTGTGGCCGCCGATGTAGCCCGATTCGACGTCGAGCACTCCGGGACGCTTCGAGAGCATGTACTCCACACCCCAGAAGCACCCTCCGGCGAAGATCGCCGTCTCCTCGGCCGGAGCCGGCGAGGCCGCCTCCTTCTTTTCGGGAAGGAACTCCAGCGAGACGGAGTTCACGCAGTGGCGCGTGTTCTTGGGCGTGAAGCCCTCGTTCAGGAAGACGTGGCCCAGGTGGGCGCCGCAACGGGCGCAGGTGATCTCCGTACGCACGCCGTCGGCATCGGGGGTGCGGCGCACGGCCCCGGGGATCTCGTCGTCGAAGCTCGGCCAGCCGCATCCCGCGTCGAACTTGTCGACCGAGCGGTAGAGCGGCGCGCCGCACTTGCGGCAGATGTAGGTGCCCGCCTCGCGGTGGTTGTAGAACTTTCCGGAGAAGGGGGCTTCGGTTCCCTTCTGTTCGATGACCCGTTTCTCTTCGGTTGTCAGCGGTTTCATGGTCTGTGCGTTCAATGGGGTTCCCGCGCAACAGCAGAGGAGCGCCAGGAACAGGTACAACTTGTTTGTCATCTTGTCTTCCGGTCCTCAAAAATCAGGCCGGGACCGCACCGCCGCACGCTTCGCCCCGCAGGAAGACCCGATCGATGAGCGGTGTCTGGTAGGCGTAGGAGAAGAACTCGACCGACGGCATCGGCCTGGTCAGGAAGAAGTTGGCCGTCTTGCCCGGGGTGATGCTTCCGAAGCGGTCGCTCAGCCCCATGGCATAGGCGCCGTTGAGCGTAGCGGCGTGGATCGCCTCGGCCGGGGTCATACGCATGCGGATCGAGGCCAGCGCCACGACCATGCGCATGTTGCCCGAGGGCGACGAGCCGGGGTTGTAGTCCGAAGCGAGGGCCACGCCCAGCCCCGCGCGGATCATTTCGCGGGCGGGCGGATAGCTCATCCCGAGGAAGAAGGCGGCACCGGGCAGCAGCGTCGGCATGGTCTCCGAGCCGCGGAGCGCCTCGATCTCCTCGGCCCCGCTCCGCTCGAGGTGGTCCACCGACAGCGCGCCGCAGCGCACACCGGCCTGCACACCGCCCGAGACGGCCAGTTCGTTGGCGTGGATCTTGCCCCGCAGTCCGTAGCGCCGGCCTTCGGCAAGCATCCGCTCGGTCTCCTCCACGGTGAAGAAGCCCGCATCGCAGAAGACATCGATGAAGTCGGCCAGCCCCTCGCGGGCCACGGCCGGCAGCATCTCGCGGCAGATCAGATCGACATATTCGCCCTGCCGGCCCCGGTAGGCCCGCGCCACGGCGTGGGCCCCGAGGAAGGTGGCCCGCACCTCGAGGGGCGACGTCTCGCGGATGCGCCGGATGACGCGCAGCATCTTCAGCTCGTCTTCGGTCGAGAGACCGTAGCCCGACTTGATCTCCACGCAGCCCGTACCCATGGCGATGATCTCGCGGATACGCTCCATCGCCTGCCGGTAGAGCTCCTCCTCGGAGGTTTCGTGCAGTCGGTCGGCGGAGTTCAGGATGCCGCCCCCGCGGCGCGCGATCTCCTCATACGAAAGGCCGTTGATCTTGTCCAGAAACTCCTGCTCGCGGCTCCCGGCGTAGACCAGGTGGGTGTGCGAGTCGCAGAACGACGGGAAGAGCATCCCGCCCGCGGCATCGACGATGCGGTCGGCGTCCGTCTCGCCGAGCTCGGTCATGCGGCCGAACGCCGCAATGCGCTCTCCGTCAGTCAGCAGCCATGCGTCGTCGAGCGTGTCGAGGCGGTCCATCTCCGCACCGCAGCGGCGCAGGCGGCCCTCCGTCTCGATGCCGACGATCCGTCCGATGTTTTTGACCAGCAGTTTCATCGCTCACGCAGGAATTCCACCGACGCGGCGATGTGGGGATACATCACCTCGTCGTTGTCGATGAACGGCACGCGGCGGCGGTAGTCGGCCACCAGCTGCTCCAACTCGGGCGACGTGCGGACCGGGCGGCGGAACTCGAGGGCCTGGGCGGCGTTGAAGAGCTCGATGGCCAGCACCCGCTCGGTGTTGAGCACCACGCGGCGCAGTTTCGTCGCGGCGTTCGAACCCATGCTCACGTGGTCCTCCTGTCCCTGCGACGAGGGGATCGAATCGACCGAGGCGGGCATGCAGAGCCCCTTCGACTGGCTGACGATCGACGCTGCTGTATATTGCGGGATCATGAAGCCGCTGTTCAGGCCGGGATTGGCCACGAGGAACTTCGGCAGGTCGCGGGCCCCCGAGATCAGCTTGTAGATGCGCCGTTCGGAGATGTTGCCCAGCTCGGCCACGGCGATGGCCAGGAAGTCCATCGCCAGGGCGATCGGCTGCCCGTGGAAGTTGCCCGCCGAGACGACCATGTCCTCCTCGGGGAAGACCGTCGGGTTGTCCGTCGGGGAGTTGATCTCGGTCTCGAGTACCTGACCGACATAGTCGATGGTATCCTTCGTGGCGCCGTGGACCTGCGGGATGCAGCGGAACGAGTAGGGATCCTGCACGTGCTGCTTCGGCCGGGCGATCAGCTCGCTGCCCTCGAGCAGGCGGCGGAAGGCGCGGGCCGTCGTGAGCTGCCCCCTGTGGGCGCGGATCAGGTGCACCTGATCGCAGAAGGGCTCGATACGTCCGTCGAAGGCGTCGAGCGACAGGGCCCCGATGCGGTCGGCCCACTCGCTCAGCCGCTGTGCGGCGATGAGCGACCAGACGCCGTAGGCGCTCATGAACTGCGTGCCGTTGAGCAGCGCCAGACCCTCCTTCGACTGGAGTTCGAGGGGTTCCCAGCCCAGTTCGCGGAGCAGGTCGGCTGCGGGGCGCACTACCCCGCCGACCTCGACCTCGCCCAGACCCAGCAGCGGCAGGCTCATGTGGGCCAGCGGCGCCAGGTCGCCCGATGCGCCGAGCGATCCCTGCTGGTAGATGACCGGCAGGATGTCGCGGTTGAAGAACTCGACGAGCCGCTCGACGGTCCGAAGCTGTACGCCCGAGTAACCGTAGGAGAGCGACTGGATCTTGAGCAGCAGGATGAGCCGCACGATCTCCGACGGCACGCGCTCGCCGGTGCCGCAGGCGTGCGACATGACGAGGTTGCGCTGCAGCCGGGAGAGTTCGTCGCGGCCGACCGAGATGTCGCACAGCGAGCCGAAGCCCGTCGTGATGCCGTAGATCGGCCGCTCGGGGTGCTCCATCTTGCGGTCGAGGTATTCGCGGCAGCGGATGATTCGCTGCCGGGCGTCGTCGCTCAGAGCCAGCGGAAGGCGGCGTTCGAGGATTTCGCGCACGCGGGCGATGGTCAGGCGCTCCGCGGAGATCAGATGATGTTCCATATCGGGTAGCAGTTGTTATTCGTTATCGTTCAATGCATTGCGGATGATGTCGTCGTCGGCGGAGTTGGGCAGCGTAACCTCCAGTCCGGGGGTGCGCTCCATCTCGCGGCGGATGGCCGCCACGGCCCCTTCGTTGCGGGCCCAGCTGCGGCGGGCGATGCCGTTGTTCACGTCCCAGAACAGCATCTCGCGGATGCGACGGTCGGCATCCTCCGAGCCGTCGATCACCATGCCGAAGCCGCCGTTGATCACCTCGCCCCAGCCGACGCCGCCGCCGTTGTGGATCGAGACCCACGTTGCGCCGCGGAAGGCGTCGCCGATGACGTTCTGCACGGCCATGTCGGCCGTCAGGTTCGAGCCGTCGTAGATGTTCGAGGTTTCGCGGTAGGGCGAGTCGGTACCCGAGACGTCGTGGTGGTCGCGGCCCAGCACGACGGGTGCCGAGATGCGGCCGTCGGCGATTGCCCGGTTGAAGGCCTGCGCGATCTTCGTGCGGCCCTCGCAGTCGGCATAGAGGATGCGCGCCTGCGAACCGACGACCAGGTGATTGCGGCCCGCCTCGCGGATCCAGTGGATGTTGTCGTCGAGCTGACCGGCGATGTCGGCGGGCGCCGTGCGGCGGATCTCCTCCAGCACCTCGGCAGCCAGCCGGTCGGTCGTCTCCAGATCCTCGGGCTTGCCCGAGGTGCAGACCCAGCGGAACGGTCCGAATCCGTAGTCGAAGAACATCGGACCCATGATGTCCTGCACGTAAGAGGGATAGCGGAAGCGTCCGCCCTCGCCCATCACGGCGGCCCCGGCACGCGAGGCCTCGAGCAGGAAGGCGTTGCCGTAGTCGAAGAAGTACATGCCGCGCGAGGTGAGCTTGTTGATGGCATCGACCTGACGGCGAAGCGATTCCTGCACGCACTCACGGAAGCGCGTCGGCTCCTCGGCCATCATCTTGTTCGAGGCTTCGTAGCTCAGCCCGACGGGATAGTAGCCTCCGGCCCAGGGGTTGTGCAGCGAGGTCTGGTCGGAACCCAGATCTACGGGGATCTCCTCGGCGGCGAGGCGCTCCCAGAGGTCCACGACGTTGCCCACATAGGCCAGCGACACGATCTCTTTTGCGCTGACGGCCTTGCGGATACGCTCGATCAGTTCATCCAGTGATTCATGCAGTTCATCGACCCATCCCTGCTCGTAGCGCTTCCGGGCGGCCTTGGGGTTGATCTCGGCGATGACCGAGACTACACCCGAGATGTTGCCCGCCTTGGGCTGGGCGCCCGACATGCCGCCGAGGCCCGACGAGACGAAGAGCATGCCGCGGGCGTCGCGGCGGTCGGCCGTGAAACGCTTGCGTGCGGCGTTCATCACCGTGATCGTCGTGCCGTGCACGATGCCCTGCGGGCCGATGTACATGTAGGAGCCGGCGGTCATCTGTCCGTACTGCGAGACGCCGAGGGCGTTCATCCGCTCCCAGTCATCGGGCTTCGAGTAGTTGGGGATCACCATGCCGTTGGTAACCACGACGCGCGGGGCGTCGGGATGCGACGGGAAGAGACCCAGCGGATGGCCCGAGTACATGACCAGCGTCTGGCGGTCGGTCATCTCCGAGAGGTACTTCATCGTCAGGCGGTACTGTGCCCAGTTCTGGAATACGGCCCCGTTGCCGCCGTAGGTGATCAGTTCGTGGGGATGCTGCGCCACGGCCTTGTCCAGGTTGTTCTGGATCATCATCATGATGGCCGCCGCCTGCCGGCAGCGGGCCGGGTATTCGTCGATCGGGCGGGCATACATCTCGTAGTCGGGGCGCAGGCGGTACATGTAGATGCGTCCGTACTTGCGCAGCTCGGCGGCAAACTCGCGGGCCAGCACCGCATGGTGCTTGGCCGGGAAGTAGCGCAGGGCGTTGCGCAGGGCCAGCTCCTTCTCGGCGGGCGTGAGGATATCCTTGCGCTTGGGTGCGTGGTTGATCTGTTTGTCATAGGGTTTCGCGGCGGGCAGCCGGTCGGGAATGCCTGCGCGGATGTCGGCTTGGAATTCGGCGAGTGTCATGGTCGGCTATTTTATCTTTTCTTCTACGATGGCCAGCACCTCCGTCTCCAGACGGACGGCGTCGGCTGCAATGGATTCGGCCTCGGCGACCAGCGCCCCGGCCCGCTCGCGGTCCTTCAGCCCCGCGGCATTGATCTTCACGTTCAGGCAGGCCCCGAGTACGGCGCTGCGGGCCGCGAGGGCCCCTACTCCGGCATCCGAGACCGAATTGGGATTGCCCGTCTCGGCCATCGCGCGTACCAGCGGGAAGACCCGCACGGCGGCCTTCATCGTCCGCAGGGGAACCTCCGTGGCGTAGAGCGTGGCCTCCTGCAGGGCCGCACTGCGGGCGGCCTTCTCCTCGTCGGTCGATTTGGGCATGGCGAAGACGGCCATGATCCGGTTGAAGGCCTCCGTATCCTCGTCCACCAGGTGCAGCAGTTCGGCGAGCAGCGCCTGGCCGCGGTCGGCCCAGTCGGAGAACTCCTCCCAGCGGTCGTCCCAGCCGGCCTTGTGCGACGAGAGGTTGGCGACCATCGTTCCGAGGGCGGCGCCGAGCGCTCCCATGTAGGCCGAGATCGAACCGCCGCCCGGAGCGGGCGATTCGCTCGCGGTCTCGGCGGCAAATCCCTTGCACGTGAGGTCGATCAGCCGCTTCTTCTGATCCTCCGCCTCAAGCAGGTATTCGATCACCTTCTCCTTCGGGTCGAAGGGCTTCAGGTCGTCGAGCCCCATCGATTTCACGGCCAGGCGGATGATCTCCTCCTCGGCGATACCCGTCGAGCGGTGCTGCTTGCGCAGGAAGTAGCGGCCCGCCTCGAGCAGCGCCCGCTTGGGAACGAGCCCCACGATCTCGGTGCCGGTGACGCGGACGCCGCGGGCATCGGCCTTGCGGCACACCTCGTCGAAGGCCACGTGCAGCGGCGTGACCGAGATGTCGGTGATGTTCATCGAGACCTGGGCGATGCCGTACTCCTCGATGTACCAGCCGATGGCCTTCGTGGCCTTGAGCGTTCCGGGACGCATCACCGGGTTGCCTTCGGCGTCCTTGACGATCTTTCCGGTGATCGGGTTACCCTCGCGGACCGGCCGCCCCTTCTCGCGCACGTCGAAGGCGATGGCGTTGGCGCGGCGCGTGGAGGTGGTATTGAGGTTGAAATTGACGGCGATCAGGAAGTCGCGCGCACCGACCGTCGTGGCGCCCGTGCGGGCCACCCCTTCATCGAAGGGACGGGCCCCGAAATCGGGAGCCGTGTCGGTATGGGCGAGCTTCTCGGGCAGCGCCTCGTACTCGCCGGCCCGGCAGACGGCCAGGTTGCGCCGCTCGGGACGCAGGGCCGAGGCCTCGTAGCAGTAGGTCGGGATGCGCAGTTCGTCGGCGATGCGGCGGGCCAGCGTGCGGGCCAGCTCGGCGCACTCCTCGAGCGTGATGCCCGAGATGGGGATCAGCGGGAGAACGTCGGTGGCACCCATGCGCGGGTGTGCCCCCTTGTGGTGGCGCATGTCGATCAGTTCGGCGGCGCGCCGGACTCCGGCGAAGGCCGCCTCGACGACCGCTTCGGGTGAGCCGACGAAGGTGACGACCGTGCGGTTGGTCGCTTCGCCCGGATCCACATCCAGCAGCTTCACGCCGCCGGACTGTACGATGGCCGCCGTGATCGCGTCGATCACGGCCTTGTCGCGTCCCTCGCTGAAGTTGGGAACGCATTCGACGATTCGTTTCTCCATATCGTGTGCGTTTAGAAATTCTTTGCTTCAAATATACCGTTTTTTCGTGACAAAAACTACGATCAGTAAGAGAAAAACGCGCAGGACGAAAAAAACAGAAAGTTCCGGAGGGTCGAAACGAAAGGTCCGGACCCCGCGGCGCGGGATCCGGACCCGAAGGGTTGCAGCCGGAAAAGGGAGGAATCGGGAGGCGTCAGCGCCCGAAGGTCAGCGTGACGCCCGCGATGCACCAGAAGCCGGGCAGCGGAATGCCGCCCATGTCGCAGTAGCGCGAGTCGGTGATGTTCGTCGCATCGACGTAGAGGCGGCACCACCCCTTCTCCCACTGGAGGCGTCCGTCGAGCAGGAAGTAGGGCTCGAACGAGCGCTGTTCGCTCTGCGACGAGTCGCCCGCAACGGGATACCAGGTATACTCGCCGTTGCGGTCATAGACCGATCCGGTCAGCACGAGCGACATGCGCCGCAGGAAGTGCACGCCGACCGACAGCGCCGCCTTGTGGCGCATGAAGTCCATGGCGCTCTTGGCCACGATGTCCTCGCGGCGGTCGGTCGTGATGTATCCGTAGGAGAGCGTCACACGGCGCAGGAAGCCCGTCCCGGAGGTGTAGCCGCCCGAGATTTCGAGCCCGAAGGTGTTGAGCCGGCTCGTCTGCTCGGAGTGCCACTTGCCGCGCCAGGCCTCGGGGTTCGAGGGGATGTCGTCGTACCACACCCAGTCGATCAGATCGCGTCCGAGGCGGTAGTAGCTCTGCACCGAGGCGCTCCACACCCCGCGGGCGTAGTCGGCGCCGAGGCGAAATGTCACGGCGCGCTCGGGCGTCAGGTCGAGGTTGTTGATCTGGGCCGGCGAGGAGTAGTAGAGGTCCGTGAAGGTCGGCAGGCGCATCGACTGCGAGGCCCCCAGGCCGACATGCCACGACTCGGAGGGTTTCCAGCCTCCGTCGATGTTCCACAGCGCCGAGGTGCCGTAGGGTGTGAGGCTCACGCCCGCCGAGGCCGAGGCATCGAACCTGCGCCAGCGCTTGGCGTGGCGCAGCCAGATGTTGCCCGTATGGCGGGAGTCGGCATGCGTGTAGTCGCCGTGCGGCTCGGGGAGTTCGAATCCCAGGTTCGTGCTGAAGATGTGGTTGTAGCCGTAGTCGCCGCCGAGCGTCGTGACGCCGCCCGCCCACGCCAGGTCGCCCCACAGCCGGGCGCCGACGTTGTCGGTGTTGTGGCGGTTGAGCGCCGTGCCGCGGGTCCAGTCGTAGCGGTCGAAGTTCTTGCGGTAGCTCGCCGAGGCCCCGAAGGTGAAGCGACCGACGCTCTGCTGCCAGCGCAGCGATGCCAGCGCCGTCGAGGTGTGCTCCCACTGCTCGGGGTTGTAGGCCGCATAGAAGCCGTTCGAGCCGAAGGCGCGGTTCTGGTAACCGGCCTGGAAGTCGAACAGCCCGGCCCGCCGGGTCTGGAAGGTGCCCCGCACATAGGCGTTGTAGGTATCGAAATCGGTATTGTGGCGGTAGCCGTCGCTGCGGCGGTAGGAAGCCGCCCCGAAGAGCGTCATACCGCCGTCGGTAACGCCGCCCGAGAGGTTGGCGTAGGCGTAGCCGTACTGTCCGCCGCTTCCTTCGAAGCGGAGGTAGCGCGGCCGCAACGGCGCCGTGCGGATATTGACCGCGCCGGCATAGGCGCCGACTCCCGGTACGCCGTCGATCAGATCGATGCCCGAAATGCAATCGAGATCGACCGGAAGCGAATGCGACTGGTGTCCCGTGCGCGCATCCGTGAAGTCGATCCCGTTGAGCAATACCATGGTTTGGTCGAATGAGCCTCCTCTGACGGAGATGTCGGCCTGCGCACCTTTCGCTCCGCGTTCGCGGATATCGACCGAAGGAGAGAGCCGCAATGCCGATTCCAGAGTCTGGACGGGCTCGGCATAGAGGCTTTTCCGGTCGAAAAGCGGGGTGTGCGACTGCGCGTTCCGCGTCGGGGAGGTCTGGCTCCCCGATATGCCGACCTCTTCGATCCGCAGCGTCCGGAGGACGGCGGTCGTGTCGGCATTCTGCGCGGTGGCGGTTTGCACACCGAGTTGCAGGATCGACATCCCGACAGCGAGGACCCCGATGGTCACGCTGCGGTGCATGCTCGCAAAGGCCGACCAGCCCTTGCGGTTCCAGCGACGCCAGCGACCACCCGGAAGATGCTGTTCTGTCTGGATGTGTTCCATTTGTCCGTTGAAATTAGTTTGGGTAATACGTTAAAAAAATCGACGGCCCGGACCGGGGCCGGCTGCATGCCCCCGGTTCAAGCCGTCGCAAAGATATGTTTTTTCCGAAAGTCAAAACTTTCGTATCATTTGATCACGCGAAGAGCATCTCGACCCGCTCCACAACCTCGTCGGCGTCGGGATCGAGCGGGAAGACGTGGCTCGGTTTGAGGTACCAGAGCTCCTTGCCCTGCTGGAAGTGCTCCTCGCCGCCGCCCGTGATGTTGAGCATGATCGTGGCGTCGCGCTCGACCTTGCCGGCCGCCACCGCATTGATGAGCGATGCCGTGGCTACGCCCGCGGCCGAGTAGATATCGACCCCCTCGAGCTCCTTGAACAGTTTGCGGGCCTTGCGTGCCATGGCGTTCGTCGCCACGAAGATGTCGCCGCCGGTGGCTTTCAGCGCATCGTAGAGGCCGCCGCGGATGCCGTAGGGCGGATGGCGGTTCGACAGTACCTTGGCATCGATGATCTCTGCGTCGCGCCGCGCCTTGTCCTCGTCATAGGGAAGCATCGCACGCGAATCGGCCTGCCAGGCGTCGTACATCGGGACGAACGGCGCATTCTGCGAGACCATCAGCTTCATGGTATTCTGCCCGAAGCGTCCGTCGGCGATCAGCCGCTGGTTGGCCTCCCAGGCCGCAATGGCGCCCGTACCGCTGCCGACGGCCTGGAAATAGTAGTCCGGGATGCGGCCGATGGCCGTCACGGCCGAGAGTACGGTGCAGGCCATGCCGTCGCGGCGGGCGATGTTCTTCGCTCCGCCCTCGGCATAGAAGCCCGGGCCCTTGAGAGCCAGGTCGCTCAGGTAGATGGCGTCGAAGTAGTCGCCGCCCGGAGCGCACGAGATCAGTTTCACACAGGGATTGAGCGGCGCGTCGAACCACAGGGCGCCGATGTTGTCGTAGGGAACCGACAGCAGCAGCGGAATGTTGTTGTCGGAGCAGACCTTGGCGAAGGCGCGGGCCGTATTGCCGGCCGAGGCCACCACGAGCACGCGCTTCTCATCCTCGGGAATGCGGCCGCAGACGCTGTAGGCCTCGGTCTCCTTGAACGAGCAGGTGGTCATCGTGGCTCCGATGGCGGGAAAGTAGCCGTTGAAGGTGATCCACAGGTTGCTCAGGCCGAGGTGCTCGGCCAGTCCCTTGCTGCGGTAGGTCACCGGGGCCGACGACCCCTTGAGCATGCGCCGCACGGGAAGCCAGTCGGCGTAGCGGTAGAGGCCCCATTCGGCCGGTTTCACGTCGAGCTGACGCTTGGCATAGCGTGCACGCACGAGCGAAGGCTCCTTGCACTGCGGATCGGTCAGGATCCAGCCCGTGTCCTCGAACTCGCGTCCCGTGGCGACGCACTCGAGCGTGTAGGACGTAGGTGTAAATGTTTCCATGTAAATCGTATGCTTGTTTGTTTATTTATGACATCCGGTTCTTGTAGTCCTCGTAGCCGAACTCGCGGATCACCTCCGTGCGGCCGTCGCGGCGGACGATGACGATCGAAGGGTGCTGCACGCCGTTGAACATCGTGGTCTTGACCATCGTGTAGTGGATCATGTCTTCGAAGACGATGCGCTCGCCCACCTTCAGCTCGTGGTCGAAGGCCCAGTCGCCGTAGAAGTCGCCGGCCAGGCAGCTCGTGCCGCCCATCCGCCAGCGGGGCTCTCCCTCGGCAGGTTCGTGCGCCCCGACGATGGCCGGTTTGTAGGGCATCTCGAGGCAGTCGGGCATGTGGCAGGCGAACGAGACGTCGAGCATCGCCGTGCGCACGCCGCCGTTCTCGACGATGTCCTCGACGGTCGAGACCAGATAGCCCGTGCGCCAGGTGAAGGCACTGCCCGGTTCGAGAATCAGCCGCAGGTGGGGATGGCGCGACCTGAACTCGCGCAGCAGGGCGATCAGCTCATCGCAGTCGTAGTCGGCGTGCGTCATCAGGTGGCCGCCGCCCATGTTGAGCCACTTGACGCGGTCGAGCAGGTGGCCGAAGCGCTGCTCGACGGCCTCGAGGGCCAGCCGCAGGTGCTCGGGGCGCGATTCGCAGAGGACGTGGAAATGGAGTCCCTCGATGCCCTCGGGGAGCTCGCGCAGCTGTTCGGGTGTGATGCCCAGACGCGAGCCGGCGACGCACGGGTTGTAGAGGTCGGTCTCGACGGGCGAATAGCCCGGGTTGATCCGCAGACCGCACGAGATGCCGTTGATCAGGGCCCGCTGTCCGAAGCGTTCGAACTGGGAGAGGGAGTTGAAGGTGATGTGGTCGCTGCAGCGCAGGATCTCGTCGAAGTTGCGGTCGGTATAGACCGGGGCATAGGTATGGGCCGATCGGCCGAACTCTTCGAAGACGAGCCGGGCCTCGGCCGCGGAACTCGCCGTCGCTCCGTCGGAGTGGCGCGCCAGTTCGGGGAAGATGCTCCACATGGCGCAGGCCTTCAATGCGACGATGATCTCGGCGCCCGACTCGCGCCTTACGCGGTCGATCAGGGCCAGATTCGCATCGAGCAACGTTTCGTCGAGCACATAGCACGGGGACGGCAGTTTCAGAAAGTCAATCATCGTTGGGAAGTTCCGTTCAAAAACAGGGACAAATGTAACAATTTCATCGCGATCCGCACTCCTGCCTGGCGGGGAAAATCCTGTGGCGCTCGGCGAAATAGGTATTTATACTTACCCTTCGGGCATCCGTTGCGGGGAGGAAATGGCAACGGCGACGGGGATTCCGTCGCCGTTGCTCGAAAACGGGCTGTTAAGGCCTGCTACCGGGCAATGCAGATGCTCACTCGGTTCTCCACAGCCGTAGAGAACGGTTGCTCGGTGTCGCCTTTGTAGTCGATGCTGATGCGGTCGGCCGGGATGCCGGCTTGCTGCAGGGCATCGGAAACGTTGCGGGCGCGCTGCTCCGAAAGCTGGAGATTGCGGCGCTGGCTGCCCGTAGCGGCGTCGGCGTAACCTGTGATGCGGACGGTCGCTGCGGTATTCTTTTTCAGGTAATCGACCAGCGAACGGATCTTCGGCTGCTCCTCTTCGCTGATATTCGTCTTACCGATCCGGAAGAAGATGTTCTCACGGAGCGGCTGGGGCTTCTCGACGGCAGGCGTCGGTGCCGGCTGCTCGGGAGCCGGTTGCGTTTCGGACTCCTGCGGAGTCTCCGCCGGTTCGGCCGGTTTGACCGGAGTTGCGGGTACGACTGCGGGCGCAGCGGCCTTGCGGTGGCTCTTGCCCAGGCGGATCGAGAGTCCGGCCAGTGCGTTGAAGTGCCAGTCCACGTTGCCGGCCTTCTTCGAGTTGAACTTGTCCGAAAGGATGTTGGCATTCACTTCGAGGCCCAGCTGCACGCGGTTCGAGACCCGGAAATTCACGCCGACTCCCATGCGGCCCACGGCAAAGGCCTTGCTGTCGGACCAGATGTTGTCCATCGTGTAGCCGGCGTTGTTGAGCGCAACGGCCTCGTCGTTGTTGAAGGCGTAGTTGAGCCCGACACCTGCAAAGAGGTAGGGATTGACCGTGCGTGTAGGATTGAAACGTCCGAAGAGGTTAGCCAGATCGAGCGTGGCCTCGACATTGCCCTGCAGGAAGTTGTAGTCGTAGGGCGATGCGGGCGAAGCCCAGGCACCGCGGGCCTGCCAGCCGCTCAAACCGAAACGGAGCCCCCAGACGGGCGAGAAGCGGTAGCCGGCAGAGAGAGCCGCAGCCGGAGAGACAAGATCCCCAAAACTCGTCTCCCCGAGCGTATAGGCGGCTCCAGCCTGTACTTGCAGATACCAGTGACGGTTGAATCCGGATCGGTCGCCATCCCCGGCTGCCCGACCCGAATAGGGCGTCGCAATCAACAACAACGCCCCGGCGATACAAGCTATGCGTTTCATGTTATGAAAGGTTAATTTTTGCACTCTGATTCCTTATTCTGTCACAAAGATAATAAAATGTATCATATATGATACAAAATAAAGATAAAAAAAGTATCTTTTATACAAAAAAAACAGGCGCATGGTCCGAAAGACCATACGCCCGAAAGCATATACGGAAGGGAAACGAGATGCGCCTGTCCCGGTGTCCGCGAAGCGTCAGACTTCGATATCGACGTCGAACAGCTCGTGCCAGGGCAGTCCCTGCTCGCCCAGCTCGGCCAGGAAGGGATCCGGGTCGAACTCCTCGACATTGAAGACACCGGCGCCGCGCCAGAGGCCCTTGGCCCACATCGAGGCGCCCAGAGCGGCCGGGACACCCGTCGTGAACGACACGGCCTGCGTGCCGGTCTCCTTGTAGGCCTGCTCGTGGTCGCAGTTGTTGTAGATATAGTAGGTGTGCTCCTTGCCGTCCTTCACACCGCGGATGCGGCAGCCGATCGAGGTTTGCCCGTGGTAGTTGGCTCCCAGCGACTTGGGATCGGGCAGCACGGCCTTGAGGAACTGGATCGGCACGATCTCGACGCCGTTGTAGAGGATCGGGTCGATACGGGCCATGCCGATGTTCTGGATCACGCGCAGGTGCGTGAGGTACTCCTGGCCGAAGGTCATCCAGAAACGGGCGCGCTTGATCGACGGATAGTTCTTCACGAGCGACTCGAGTTCCTCGTGGTAGATCACGTAGGATTCGCGCTCGCCGATGCCGGGATAGTTCAGCGGCTTGTGGATCTCGTGCGGCTCGGTGACCACCCACTCGCCGTTCTCGTAATAGCGGCCCTTCTGGGTCACCTCGCGGATGTTGATCTCGGGATTGAAGTTCGTGGCGAAGGCCATGCCGTGGTTGCCGGCATTGCAGTCCACGATGTCGAGGTAGTGGATCTCGTCGAAGTGGTGCTTGGCGGCATAAGCCGTGAAGATGGCCGTGACACCCGGGTCGAAACCGCAGCCGAGGATGGCCGTGAGGCCGGCGGCCTTGAAGCGGTCCTGATAGGCCCACTGCCACGAGTACTCGAAGTGCGCCTCGTCGCGCGGCTCGTAGTTGGCCGTGTCGAGGTAGTTGCAGCCGCACTCGAGGCAGGCATCCATGATCGTGAGGTCCTGATACGGCAGGGCCACGTTCACGACGATATCGGGTTTGAAGGCGCGGAAAAGCTCGCACAGCTCCGCAACATTGTCGGCATCGACCTGGGCGGTCTTCACGCGGTTGCCGCCGATGGCTGCGGCGACGGCGTCGCATTTGGACTTGGTCCGGCTCGCAAGCATCACATCCGAAAAGACGGGATTGGCCGCGATCTTCTGCGTCACGACCGTACCGACGCCTCCGGCTCCGATAATAAGCGCTCTACACATAGGAATCGTAGGATTTAACGGTTATTTTCTTAAGTTTTTTATTCTTGGCAGTACAAAAATATCGTTTTATTTTGGGAAAACAAAAATATTCCCTACATTTGCACCACCAAAATCGGGAAGCAATTCCCTTTTGGCGCGGGAGAATCCGTAGCTCAGCAGGTAGAGCACAACACTTTTAATGTTGGGGTCCTGGGTTCGAGCCCCAGCGGGTTCACCAGAAAAGAGCTGACAGTCAATCGATTGTCGGCTCTTTTTGTTTTCTCTATCATACCCCGAACCTTTGTTTTGAGCCTCAAAAAACGCCCTTTTTCGGGCACAGGGTACGCATTAGGGTACGCATTGAGCCTGTCCGTCCTCCGACTGCATATAACACGCAATCAAATGACATTCAAGGTTATATGCCGAAAGAACATCGTTTATAGGGATTCCACCTCTCCCCTATGCCTCCTCTTCTTTCAGGGAAAGCGCAAAAAGAGTATCGGGTTGGGCGTCTCCGTTGCCCCAGCACATTGGGATGCAGAGGCGCAAAAGGTGACCGATGACTGCCCCGACAGGGACAATATCCAGTTCAAGATAACAGCCAAAATCAAGGAGTATGAGAAGCGAATCCAGCGTCTGGAAATCATGGAGCTCCCCGTCACGTTTGAGAATCTATTCGGGCAAAACGGCAAGCGGGTTAACTGCACAGTTGGCGACTATCTGAAGCAGATAATCGAACGGTTGGAAGCACTCGGCAAATACGCGTCGGCCAGCAAGCATCGGGTGCTGTGTTCTCATCTGTCTCGATTCCGTTCTCTCAATATCCGTTTCGATGAGATTGACCATACCTTCTTGCGGGATTTCGAACTGTTCCTGCGGAAGAACGACAATGCAAGCAACAGCATAGCCACAAAATTCGCCATCTTCAAAGCTGCCTATAACAAGGCTCTTGCCGATGGAATCTTTATCCAAAAGGTCAATCCGTTTGCCAAGTACAAGGTCGGCAGTTTGTGGACACGGACAAGAAAGCGTGCCATCACGAAAGGAGACATTCAGAAGTTGATGGCATTGGAAATAGAGCCAAGCCACAAAACCGAATACACCCTATTTGCAAAGGACATCTTTCTGTTCTCTTACTTTACGGCAGGCATCAACTTTACGGATATGGCCACCCTGCGCTATGGTGACATTGTGGACGGAAGAATCTACTACTCCCGACACAAGACCCAGAAGTTGCTATCCTTCCAGCTGGTGCCGAACGCCTTGCAGATTATCCAGAAGTACAGCAAGGCAGGCCATGCGAAAGAAGATTATATCTTTCCGATTCTCAACCGAAATGTCCATCGAACACCACAACAGATTTTCAATCGGACACACAAGGTTCTGGCAAAAATCAATCGGGAATTAAAGGTGCTGGGAAAACTGATTGGATTGGAGGTCCCATTGACGACCTACGTTGCCCGCCACACATACGCAACCGTCCTGAAACGGTCAGGAGTAAGCGTGGCACTGATTTCCGAATCGTTGGGACACTCCGACCTCTCGACCACGCAAATCTACCTCGATTCATTCGAGAACTCGCAAATCGACGAGGCCATGCAGCATCTGCTGTAAGAATCGGGAGGTCGGCGGCCCTGTTGGTAACCGACCTCCTTTCTTCTAAAGGTATGTGGCGTCTTCATTACCCAAGGTGTTTTTCCAGCATATCATAAGTTGCCTGTTCCCGCGTGATTCCATCATTCGCCTTGGGATTCATGATCTCGTTCACCTGCTCCACTGTCAGGCGTCTCAACTTCTCCTCCATCTGGCTGCTGAACTGCGTGGGGTCCTCCGCATGGTTGAACTTTTTGACCAGATAGGTAATCAAGTACTTCTTCGTCAGGAACGCATTCGGAATCCGTTCCGAGGCCGCCTCATACCACTTGACGCTTCTGTAGAACCATCCTGCATCTCCAAATGCCCGCGGCAGTGCTTTGCTCTTGACACTGGCTACAAGGTCTTTCGGCTTGAGGGAATTTGTACCCGTACACCAGAGGGAGATAGTCGCCAGCGGGAAGCCCTTGCCCTGCAACTCCACGGCAAAATCAAAGACCTCATTCTTTGCAGCCAAAGCCATTGCTGGAGCTGCCATGTAATCGGTCCCCTTCCACGAGGTCGTACAGATATTCATCTCGGCAATCAGAGCTGCAATCTCCATCTCGGCATTCAACGACTCACAAATCACGAGTTCATCCAGATCCTTTTTCAGGTTCATCCATGCAACCACTCGGTGTTGTCCATCCACCACGGCATAGTACTGTTCTGCCTGTTCGTTAGGGATATCGTGTCCTTGCAGGTCGACCAGACAGCCGTTCATCTGGCAGACATCCTCACCCTTCACGACGGTGATGGGCGACAGTTGGCCATGCTCCTGCATCGATTTCTCCTTGGCCTTCACGGTCTTGGCGTTGGTCGGGCGGTTACCCTTTACAAATGCGAACTGGCGATTTTCGTTGTCCGAGCTTAAAATCATTTTCTGCATAATTATTGCTGCGGGTTTGCCTATACACCCGCGAGGTATTAAGGTTATTTATAAATTTTGTTTTTACAATAAGTAGGATTCCCCTATACCACCCTCAAGGTTTTGACATTGGTTTCTCGGCGTCGGGTCTGACTGGTGAGCTCTTGCCAGCTCGTTGGACGGGCCGAGGATGGCTTGGGCGAACTCCCATCCTCGTTCCATCGTTCGATTCGACCTTCGGCCTTTCGGTTCGGATACTCCCTCCCAACCGAGAAGCGGGGTGTATGTCAAGGAACCTATGTTCGCGATTGCATGGATAACTCTAGCGAAAATCATACATAAGTCATTGATAAGCAATTTGTTGTCGGATAGCGAAAAAATGTGTTATTTTTGCTACCCCTTATATGGACACAAAAAAAGGACGGTTCTTAACCGTCCTTTTTCCCTCTAATTTGAAAGATTAACTCAATAGAAATTCCGACCCAAGACGCGCCATTCCTCGTCTTTGTAACGCTGCCATATTCCTTTTATATTCTCGTCACTATCAAGGAATTTCTTGTTATCTGTATATCCGAACATATAAATGATCCGAGAGATCAGCAGCATCAGATTATAGGATATTTTGTTCGGATTGGAACTCCGCTTGTCCTCTTCCTTGAAATGCTCCAGAAACGGGAAGAGACACTTGACGACGAAGGTAATCTTGTAGCAATTCTTGAGTTTGACCGAGAAATCACCCATCTTGAAATAGACGTTGTTTGACAAACTGTCAAACAGCTTGGCAGAGTTTTCTGCCAAAAGGGCAGCCAGCATCCGTATCGCTCCCTGGGAGTCAATGGTCACGCCGTGCTCTCGTCCTTGCCAAATTCGAATCTGGGCATCGGGATGGGAGTGAAGATATCGGGCAAAGTTCTGAAATTGCTCGAAAGATGATGCGGGAAGCAGCATCACCTGCTCGGTCTGGTTCTGCGTCAGATTATAGACGAAGAGCAGCGCCATCCAGAATTTTTCGATGTCGATACCCAATGCCTCCAAGGAACGGACAACAGGCTTGTTCTCCAGAAACTGTTCTTTGGTAAATGGAAATTTCGACAGGTCGAGACCTCTTTCATCCGCGATGATGAAGTCCTGCGTGCATGCGGTGTCTACCTGATACTCCTTTCCATCCTCCTCAATCTCGTAGGCTGGAAACATGGTGTTGCCAATCCAATGTACATACTCGTAAATATCCATCGTCTGCAAAATTTAGCGGATGTATCAAAGATACGGATTTTCTCATTAAATAATTTGTTAAATATTTGTATAATTATTGAACTTTTTGTATTTTTGCTTATCCAATTCCAAGACGGGGCAGGCATTCCGTTCGTCCCCGAGATTCCAGATTCAATCCGTTCAGATAGTAGGCAGGCAGTTGCTTAAAACTGTCCTATGATAACTGCTCAAAAGTGTCCTATATATACACTACCTACGTGACTCTTATACACATCTGACGCT